>Ga0208266_100021_pt1 | contig 175429 bp, 152 predicted proteins | sample LakWasMet67_HOW9_2_FD_183897 | JGI IMG/M metagenome (GOLD analysis project Ga0208266, IMG submission 183897) | Freshwater sediment methanotrophic microbial communities from Lake Washington under simulated oxygen tension - Sediment Metagenome... | ecosystem: Environmental > Aquatic > Freshwater...
GGAGCAGTTTTGAGAACATAACCGATGACGATGTTGAGGCAGTCATGCATAAGCTCAATCATCGCCCTCGAAAAACGCTCAATTTTAAAACACCGCATGAGGTATTCTTTCCTGAAAAAGAGAGGGACGCCGCATGATTACTAGGATTGCACTTCGGAGTTGAATCCGCCGATTTTAATTTCATGAGGATTTCCTTAAATGATTAGCTGATTAGCAATGTTGCATCCCCGTAACGGCTATCGTCATATAAGACATTAGAGCATTACGGTTGACGTTAGTGTAAGGCATTCAGACGGTCGTGTACATTAGGGCATTGTGACGCTCCTTTCAAAATTGTTGAGAATAATGCTTCCGCCCGACACTACAAGATCGGGATATTCGAGTATTTTTAACGCATGCGTAGGGTCGCCTTTGACGGCAATCATATCGGCCGGTGCGCCGGGTTGTAGGGTACCCAGCAGCGGACGATTCAAATATCGGCCTGATTTCGATGTCGCGCTACGCAAGACCTCAATCGGTTGCATGTTCGCCAGCTGCATCATAGCCATAAGCTCCTGCGCATCGATGCCCCAGGGAATGTCGGGGTGCGCAATCTCGGCGCCGTATAACAACTCCCCGCCCAATGCCGCAAAAACGCGAGCATTGCGAGCCGCCCCGGTACACTTGGATAAGGTATCCAGCGTGGTGATTGTTTTTACCTGTTGCGATACCGCCTTTTTCAGCAATGCCTCGGGAATCATGTCGCAAGGCACATGCGCCCATTCATCGATGCCTGCATCAATGGCGATCTTTGCGCCTTTTGCCTCGCCGATATGCGCCGTCACTTTGAGTCCCTGTTGATGGGCTTCATCGACTATCGCCTTGACGATATGTTCGGACAATAGCGGCCATGGCTTTTTTGAGTGGGAAGTCTTGCGATGGGGGCCGCTATCAGCATGATGACTCGACCACGGCGCGCCCGCTTCGCCGCCCGGCTCCAACGCGACCTTAATCACGACCGCCCCACCGTTAATAAGGGTGCGGACAACCTCCCGCGCTTGCTGTTCCGTGGCAACGGCTATGGCGATATTTTCAGTCCCCAATTCCGCAATCGGATAACCGCCGGGCGCGGTGATAATCGGCCCGGAGGTCAGCACGCGCAAGCTGCCGTCGCCGCCATAAGGCGGGTGCAACGGCCCGCCTACATCGCGGATCGTAGTGATGCCGTGCTTTAGAACGGTATCGACCGGAATATGCTGAAAAGCCAGATGGGCATGTAATTCGATGAAACCCGGCAACAAGGTTGCATCGCCCAAATCGATGACTTTTGCCGCACCGGACTTGAAGGCTTCGCGGGCGTCGATTTGGGCCACGACTCCGCCGATCACCAATACCGAGGTATTCGTCCTCATATTATTGCCGTCGAAAACACGCGCGGCATGAATAAGAACGGGTGCCGTTTCTTGGGCGATAATCGGGAATGAGGCAAAGGCTGTTAAGGTTAAAAACAATAAAAATTTGATGAGGGAGGGTGTTTTCATTATCAGGCGGTTTTGCATTTCATGTCCTTTTAAACAGAGCCTGCGCTATTCAATCAACTGTTAGTAATGTTCGGCTTTGGATGCATAAAGTTTGTTTTGCTTTATTCCCGTTTGCGGCGCAGCGCGTTCATCTTTATACACAAATGCTCAAGTACACCTCGTTCCCACATGCTACGTCACTGCCATTAAGTTAAGAAAAAAGCTCCCTGTCCTGCGCGCTAGTTCCCAAGCTCCTGCTTGGGAATTCAGTACGGGAAGCTCTAGCTTCCCGGCTCGCAAAGCTGGAGCTTTGCTCACTGGGTTCCCAAGCGGGAGCTTGGGAACCAGCGTAGCTCTTAACTTAATGGCAGTGACGCGGCGCGTGGGAACGAGAAACAACGACCACGTTAATAAGTGATTTCTATCCCGCCATAGAAAGACAGCGGCGCCCCCGCATTTAACATCGCATCGGTTGCTGTTGCGGTGTTCATAATATTGGTATTGGCAACGTATTGGGTGTCGAGCAGGTTCCGGCCTTCGAGAAACACCTTGTAATGATCATTGGACCAGCCGGTACGCATACCGAGCAGACCGTAAGCATCAATCTTATAGGTATTCGCGTAGTCTCCCCAACGCTTACCGACCACATCGAAAGTAGGCCCCATAAAAAAGCCGTTCGCATGGTGATAGATCGCCTCGCCTTTTAAGAAATACTTGGGCGCTGCCGGTAACGCATTGTTAGCGTAATTGCGGTCATTATCGAAATTGAAATGGTTGATGGTATAGGTCAGCACGGGTTTGATGGTATGCGTACCCTTGCCGTCCAGGGCAAAACTGCCGCCGATTAAACCTTCAATGCCCGCGTGAATGGTATTGTCAAAGTTCGCCGCCTTGGCAGAACCGCCGGGAGGCGTAGTCGATAGAATCTCGTTATTAAGCCATGAATAATACAGCGACAAATCCCAGTTCACCGCGTTTAAGTTGCCGATTTTTTTGTTGCCGCGCGTGCCTATTTCGACGGACGTGCCTTCCATCGCCTTCAGATTGGTGGTGCTTAAACCGGCGGTAATGTTATCCGATATGTTGTAGTTAGTCGGCGGCGCGTACAAACGGCTGACATTGCCGTACAGGCTGGAGCTCTTGGTCAGGTTATACATCAAGCCTAAACTGGGATTAATGCCGCTATAGTCATTACTGGGGTTGCCGCCTTGAGAATACACATTGAAGTTGGCGTCCTGAGCAATCGGCAGCCTGGTATTGTTGACTTCACGGTGTGCAAACACGCCTTGCAACGCGGGAGTCAGCGTCCATTTATCGGTAATATGCCAGTGATCCTGGGCAAAAATTTCGACATTATCGGCTTCCTTGGTGATTTGATTGGTCATAGGCCCGCGAACGCCGCCGACATTCGTGTAGTTGCCGCCTTTATCCGAGTTGGTGCCGTAATTCACGCCCAGCAATAATTCATGGCTGTCCAAGCGCCGGTTGTAGCGGGCGGAGGCGCCCCAGTCCTGTTGGACCGAATCGACCAGCAAACTAAACCTGTCCGCCGTATCGCCGGGAAAAAAATGCACCGTATCGACGATCGGATGATAAAGATGCTGGTTTTCAAAAGAAAAACCGACATCGAACGAACTTTTCTCATCAATCGTCCAGGTTGTTTTATTGGCAACGCGCTCGGTCTCGGTATTCAGCTGATAATTGCCGCCGATAGCCTGAGTGCTGGCCTGATAGGGGTTGGCGTCGAATTGCGCCCGAGTCAACTGCCCCGGCAACTGCTGGTTATTTTTAATGTAGCTGACAAAGGTACGGTTAACCACGGAATCGGAGATTTGCCAGCCGAAGTTGCCGTAAAGTCCAAAGCGATCCTGCTTATTGTGGTCGCGATAGCCGTCCCATTCTTTGCCTTCGAGAGTCAACAAGCCGTCGAAGCTGTCATTAAAAACCTTGCTTACCGTGCCCCGGCCTAGAAATTGCCCGAAACTGCCGCCGCTGAGCGAGAGCCGCGCGGTAGGGCTGTCATGAGCGGTGGGCGAGGTAAAATCGATGGCGCCGCCCAAGGCGCTGGTGCCGTACTTAAACGCATTGCCGCCTCGGGCAACGGTTGCAAAACTGGAGGCTAAAGGATCAATCATGCGGTTGTGGTTGTTGCCGTCAGCGGCGGTGACCGGCATGCCGTCTTGCAGAAACTTAACGCCGCTCCCGGCAAAATTATTGGCATCCAGATTCGAACCGCGACCGGTAATAAACACTTCGTCGTTGCCGCTTTGGCTGGTCGCCCAAACGCCGGGCACGTAGCGGAAAAAATCCGCCACGCTGGATACGTTGCGGTCATGTAACTCATTGATATTAATCAGGCTGACGCCACCCGGCGAAAGAGCGACTTCTGCATTTGCCGTTTCAAGTTTCCGGTCGCTTTTTTCCGTCACTTCCATCGTCTTAAGTTCGACCGGGGCTGCCGCGGTCGTTTTTTTTCCTGAATTAAGCGTTTTCGGCGGCTCTTGCGCCATCGCTGCGCTGCCGGCATTAACCAGTAAAAAGGACATAAACAGCGGGCTGCTGAATTGTAAAAGCGAAACAGGTCGATTGGAGCGTATGAATTTCATGATAATTCCAACGTTGTAAGGAAACACGCCTCAGTATTGGCTGAGAATTTTTTATTCGACAGTCAAAGCAATACTTGGCTTTGACTCGAATACGGTGCGGAGATACTACCCAATACCGACAGCGATTTCCTCGCGCATTCGTATGGCAAAAGGAGTATTTCTTATGCCAAAAGTAGGATTGCGCGATATGACCCGGTTTCTTCAATTGAGTGTGTGATATGCCGCACTTTTACGCCGGAATGTTTTTCATCACCTCCGATAATAGCCATTAACGCCATGAAAATAATGCGCTAACCCGTCAAGGCGCGGTTTGTGCTTAATAACCCGGATATCTTATAGTCACAAAACCAAACGAGTCATGATGGAAACAAAACAAGCAACGACAAAATGGTGGCGCATCAGCAGCGACGAGCTGCAATGCCATCAACAAAACAACTGCCTGCATCAGTCCTTACCGGATGATTTAGGCGCGGGCCGATCGGCCATATTCCAGCTTGATCAAGACTTAAGCTATATAGAAACCCGCTACACGCCGTCAAAAGACCTGGCTGTTTTGAGCCGGATAGACTATCAGGAACCGAGACTGGTGGTTACGCTGGGCTTAAAAGGCCAATCCCGTTTTGCCGAAAAAAACGGCGGTGAAGTTGTTTTTAACGAGGGCTACACGTCCATAACAACCCTGCGCTCAAGTGTTGGCGAACGGCAATACCAAGCCCATAAACCGACGATGCAGCTTCGTTTCGCACTGACCAAGAATTGGCTGGACAGGTATTTTGGCGAGTCTAAGACCCGGCAGTTGTTTAACAAAAACGGCATTCAATTATTAAGCTATCGGCCTATTTCTCCACAGGCGATATGCGCCGCGCAACAGTTATTGAACTGTAACGAAGCAAGGGAAACCAACCGGATATTCATGCATGGGCAAGTCATGTCGCTGCTGGCTTTCGAATTAAGCCCGCTGTGCGAAGACACATACCGAAATCCAGCGGAATTCAATCAAAAAGATGCCGCTATCGCCAAATCGGCCAGGGATATTCTAGTCAGTGAATTCAAGAACCCGCCATCAGTGGAAGAACTGTCAAAGCGGGCCGGAACCAATCAATTCAAGTTAAAAAAGTTATTTCATCATTTTTTTAACAACACGCCTTACGGTTTGCTGTTGGAAATCAGGATGAGTAATGCCTATCAATTGCTGGAATCGGGACAATATCAGGTAAGTGCTGTCGCAGATCGGGTTGGTTACAACCATGCCGGCAATTTCAGCGCTGCGTTTATTAAACATTTTGGGGTTTCGCCCAAGGCCATTTCAAAAAAGCACTAAGATAGCCCGCAGCAAAAAAGCATCCTGATTATAAAGCTGCTTCAGCTAACGCAAAAAACGCCGTCATTCCGGCATGGATGCCGGAATCCAGAGCCAGGGAGGGTGACTATCCATGGCACCCGTATCCGATTTAGGCATTATGCCAAGTCATACATTCTCATCCATGCCAGTATGGCGGCGCTAGCTGAAGCGGCTTACTAATCAGGAAAAAGCATTATTCACCACGAAGGCACGAAGGCACGAAGTTTTATGTTTTTTCTCCGTGGTAAATCAGGAACTTTTGTTAAAAACTTTCCTGATTGGCAAGATGCTTCAGTCAAAAACAAAATATTCGATGTTCATACGTTTCTTAACATGAGTGGCATGAGTGGGAGCGGCTAAAGCCGCTCCCACTCATGCCAGAAAACTTTTGCCCAACTACTTACCAACAGAACAGCTAAGTAATCGAGCTAAAGTTTTCGGGTATATTGGAGTGCAAGCTCTGCTTGCAAAGCAGGCAAAGCCTGCACTCCGGCTTTAAACAAGAGCTGAAAACTTATATTTAGGCACTTAGCTCCAAAAAATGCGACCCGTAGAGACGCGATAAATCGCGTCTCTACGGTTGGTTGGCTGAAGCATCATGCTAATCGTTATCTATCCTTCCAGCGACACACCGATGCAGCGTAATTAACGTTACAATGGCCTGACCCAACACAACAGACGCACCTGAGAAAGCATGAAATTCCTGATTATTGACAGCGATGCCGTTGAGCGTTTCCTCACCCTGGAAACATTGCGCAGTAAATTTGCCGATGCGCATCTTGTTGAAGTTAGCAGCCGGGAGGCGTTTGACGAAACAATCACCGGGGCCGGTTTTGATCTGGCGATTACCGAATATCGGCTCGGTTGGACAGACGGATTGACTTTATTTAAGGAAATCCAGACGCGCTATGCCAACCTGCCCGTCATCATGTTGACCGACTCCGGAAACGAGGACATAGCCGTCGCCGCAATCAAACGCGGCATGACCGATTATGTCGTCAAGCGCAATCGCCATTGCTTGGCCGACGCCATAAAACAATGCCTGCTCGACGCAACCCAAAAAGAACAGGGCAAAAACGACAACAAATTCCAGTTTCACGAAAGAAGAGATCCTTTTATTTCACGATTCACCAGGGATTTCGCTTATTTCATCCGCATTTCCCCGGATGGCACGCCGGTATTCGAATGGGTCACCGAACCTTTAAAACAGCTTATCAGTACCGCGACATCCGATGGCGGTTCAAAACAACAGGCGCGCGACTGGGTATTGCCGATCCATCCCGACGATATATCGATTATTAAGGATCGCTTTAAAAAACTACTGTCAGGCCGCGAAGATACCAGCGAGTACCGGGGCATTATTAATGACCGTGAAGTGCGCTATTTTAGCGATCATTCATTGCCGGTTCGCGATCTCATCAATGGCAAGGTCATACAAATATACGGCGTCATGCAAGACATCACCGCCCGTCGTAAAATTGAAGAAAAACTGTATTTAATGCAGCACGCCATTGATTCCAGCAGCAACGGCATTGTCATTACCGGTCTGGCGGACGCGGACTATGCCGTTATTTATGCCAATAAAGCCTTCTCGCGCATGAGCGGTTATCCGCTGCAAGAACTGATAGGCCATAATTGCCGCATTATGCAAAATAACGATAGCGATCAAGAAGATATTCATGAATTGCGCGCCGCATTGCAAAGTAAGCGCGATGCTCATGTCATTTTGCGTAACTATCGCAAAGACGGCAGTCTGTTCTGGAACGAGATCTACATTTCGCCTATACAGGATCAACAAGGCCGGGTTACCCACTACGTCGGCGTGCTGAACGACGTGACTCAGCGCGTCGAAATGGAAGATGCGCTAGGTAAAAGCGAAGCGGGGATACGCTCTGTTTTCAATAATGTATCCGACGGCATTATCATTATTGATGAACATGGCATCATCGAGCAGCTTAATCCGTCCGCGGAAAAGCTGTTCGGTTATGCTGCCGAGGAATTGATAAATCATAATATCAACACACTGATGCCTGAGCCCGACCGGAGTCGGCACGACTCCTATTTAAAAAACTACCTGGGTAGCGGCAACGCTAAAATACTCGACACCCGCCGCGAGGTGAACGGACTCAGAAAAGACGGCTCCATTTTTCCGATGGAATTGGGTGTTAGTCGATTCTACGTCGATCAGCATCATTTTTTTATCGGCACGGTGCATGATATAACCGAACGCAAGAAAGCCGAAGCAGCGTTACGGGATTTATCCGGCCACCTGGCGGCGGCCAGGGAAGACGAAAGAACCCGAATCGCACGGGAAATTCATGATGAATTGGGCAGTCTCCTGACCGCGCAAAAAATGGACTTAAGCTGGTTGCAGAAACAGATACCGGCAGATTTGTCCTTATGTCATGAAAAAATTGCGGTAATGAATCTGCATTTAAACGATGGCATTGGTTCGGTCAGAAAAATCATTGCCGACCTTAGACCGAGTATTCTGGATCATCTCGGCTTATTAGCGGCCATCGACTGGAAGCTTGACGAGTTTAGACGGCAAAACGGCATTCAATGCGCTTTGACGGTGCAGGAAAACAATGTCGTCATGGACGAAGGCAGGGACATCGCGGTGTTCCGCATTATGCAGGAAGCGTTAACCAATATTGCTCAACATTCCGGAGCAAGCCACGTAACGCTGGATGTTGAAACAGACGCCAACAATTTGATGATGAAAATAACCGACAACGGCTGCGGCATGACTAAAGCGCAGATGCATAAATCCGGTAAATACGGCATTCTGGGCATGCATGAGCGCGCCCGTCATTTCGGCGGCGAAGTCGTCATCGTCAGTGACCCGGGCAAAGGCACCTCACTGGTCTTGAACATGCATTTAAAGTCATCCGAAAGCGGCGGTTGCCATGATTAAAGTATTAATTGTCGACGATCATGCCATCGTCAGGCAGGGACTGAAACAAATCCTCGCCGACATTCCCGATATGGAAGTGTTCGGTGAAGCGGCTTCGGGCGATGAGGCTTTAAGGTTCATCCGGGATCAGGGCTGGAATATCATGCTGCTCGATATCGCCATGCCGGGTAAAAATGTGATGGAATTAATCAAGCTGGCGAAGCATCAATCTCCGCACCTCCCTATCCTGATCCTGAGCATGTATCCGGAAGATCAGTATGCGATCAGAATGCTGCGCGCCGGCGCTGACGGCTATCTCACCAAAGAAAGCGCGCCCGAGCAATTGGTGGAGGCGATTCGAAAAGTCGCCAAGGGAGGAAAATACATCAGCCCGGAGATGACTGAAAAACTGATCGCGGAATTGAATCCGCACCAGGAAATACCGCTGCATACCACGCTGACCGATCGCGAGTTTCAGGTTTTTTGCGGCATTTGCGCCGGTAAAAGCATTACCGACCTTGCTCAGCAGATGACGCTCAGCGTCAAAACCATCAGCACCTATAGGACCCGTCTAATGAAAAAAATGAACATGTCCAAAAACGCCGAAATTATCCATTACGCATTTAAGAATGATTTGCTTGATTAAAGGCGCTTCGCCCCTGATGCATCCCCGGAAAATAATATTATAAAACAATAGATTATTTGATATTTTGCGCAATCAATATCTGCAACCTAGCCGGAAAGGCGTCATGCCGGCATCCAGTCACAAGGAGGTGAAACTTTAAAATACCACCCATTTTCATTAGGTATCTGATGTTACGCATTGTCCACGAAAAGCACGAAAGACACGAAAAAATAGAGAACAGTGTATTTCTCGGTTAACGATGTAATGCCAAGCATTTAGCCACATTCCTTTTGACAACGTTCATGACAGGTATGTGACTTGATACAGGCATGACGGGTAGGAGAGGAACGCGCTTTGTTTTTTGCGTCTTTGTTCTCCTTTGTATACCCACTTTGTTTTTCGTGCTTTTCGTGCCTTTCGTGGACTACGCTTTAATTTATTAGATGCGTGCGTAACATCAGTTAAGTACCTGGGAAGTCACAAAGCTACCCCCCATGGCACTGGGTTCCGGCATCCCTGACGGAACGACGAACTTGGGAAATTTGTGGGGACACATCAGGCTTCGTCCTGTTTCTAAAGCTATCCGATACCAATGCGTAGCACACTATTTATTCTCTCCCCTCATCTCAGCCCTCCCCCTAAAAATTAACTTGCCGTCATTACGTAGGAATATTCTTACATACAACCTCCTGTAAATCTTATCGATTTGATAGCGCTTGGCTGATTTATAAGCGTTATGATTTGGCGGATAATATAAAAATCGACGCCTATAAAATGAATATACGTTAACGCATAACAACAATAAAACTACTATGTGCATTTATCTGTGTTTTGATGTTTCCAAGTCAGCAGCAACAAAAGTCATCAGAGACGGTCGCAATACCCCAAAAAAACTATCCGCGCCTATACAGCGCGGTCGTATCGAAGAAATTTTAGAGCCGCATAAAATCCGCCGTTTTTTAAAGGCATGGCGGAATAAGCCGATCGGAGCAACGCACGATTGAAAGGTTCCCCCATAGTAATCAAGGCGATTTTTTACAGGCTGTTTTATTGCCCGGCCTTTGTCCCCGTAAAAATAGCGCCACGCCTGTTACCGCTATGATACCCAAAATCAGTATTGTCTTAATTGAGCAAATCTCCGGTATTAAACCCATCAAGCCATCGCCCCCAACAGATAATATGACTTTGCAATGCAACACTGGCAGGGCAAGTCGTAACGACGTAGAATCGCGCGCAAAACCTGTTACTCATCATAGAGGATTTTCAAGTGAACAAGAGGCAATCGCCCTCCTTTTTCACCCTAAAGCAACAAGAATGAGCACCTGTAAAAGTTGACCTTACACATTGGTCGCGACCAATCCGGGTAGTAAAGTAAGCATAAATTATTTAAATTATAAAATTTGGCTCCGGATGAGAGCCAATAATAAAACAAAAATGGTGGGATAAATGAAAGTAAATATGCCGGTAACTAATAATGAAATCCAGATGAAAAAGGGTGCGCTATTAGTTACAAGAACCAATTTAAAAGGCGTTATTACTTACGCCAATGACGAGTTTGTCAATATCAGCGGCTATAGCCGCGATGAACTGATCGGCGCCTCGCATAATATTGTCCGCCATCCCGACATGCCGCCGGCTGCTTTTGAAGATTTATGGATGACATTAAAAGCGCTCAGACCCTGGAATGGCATAGTAAAAAACCGAACCAAATCCGGCGATTATTATTGGGTGGACGCTAACGCAATGCCGGTCTTTAAAAACGGCCAGGTTCATGAATACCTTTCTGTTCGACGCGCCCCAAGCCGTGAAAGGATTGAAAAAGCGGAACAGCTATACCGGCTTCTGGGGGCGAACAAAGCAACGATAAGACCGGCCGGTTTAGCGGCAATGATCAAAGCAATCAACGAAATTAACGCCTGTGTAAAAATAGCCGTAGCGATAGCGATATTTTTGGTGCCCATTGCCTACCTGATGTGTCAGTTGTTTCTGGCGCGAGATTATCTGCTCTTTGCAGGCTCTTTCGCTTTAGTCATCATTGCCTCGACGATAGCGTGCAGTACGGTCAAAAGCTTCAGGAGAACACTTAATGACACCATCGGTATTTTTTATCGGCTGGCCGAGAAAAGATTCGGCAATGTGCCTGATTTAACCCGGAATGACCTGATCGGCGATTTCCAGCGCGGCCTGTATTCAATGGAAGTGAACTTGAGTCTGGATCTGGCGCAAGCCAGGGACGATGCGGCAAAAGCCACGAGAATTAACCAAGCGCTGGATAATGTCCAGTCAGGCGTCATGGTAGCTAATAACAACCTTGAAATCATTTATACCAACGAGAGCGTTGAACGTCTGTTCAAGGCGGTCGAGAATGATATTCGCAAACAGTTACCGCATTTTGACGTCAGTAAATTGATGGGCACAAATATCGACAGTTTTCACAAGGACCCCGCTCATCAACGTCGCTTGCTGGAAAACTTAAAGGAAGCTTACAGTTCGGAGCTGGTTATTGGCGGCCAACATGTCAATGTTATTGCCAGCCCGGTTATTAATAGCGAGGGCGAACGCATCGGTTTTGTTGCCGAATGGCACAACAGAACTCAGGATATTTTAATTGAGCAGGAAATTGCACAATTGGTGCAGGATATTAAATCGGGTGACCTGGGCAGCCGTATCAACATGGCCGATAAACAAGGTTTTACCAAAATGTTGTCGTCCGGCATCAATGAATTAACGGATGTCATAGAATGCGCCTTTAATGACATTAACAGGGTCATGGAAAATATGTCCCAAGGCGATTTAACCAGCACTATTACTAACGAGTATCAAGGCGTCTATGCCGAGTGCAAGAATAATATCAACGGCACCTTGGCAAAATTGAACGACTTCATTACTCAAATCAGGGATGCGGCTGATTTTATAGACAGCTCATCTCAAGAAATGGCCAGCGGCAACAACAATCTTTCCAGTCGTGCCGAACAGCAAGCGGCCAGCCTGGAAGAAACCGCCGCCAGCATGGAGCAGCTTGCCAGCACGGTAAGAAATAATGCAGACCATACCCAGCAGGCCAATCAGGTTGTTAATTCCGCCAGTCAATTAGCTCAAAAAGGCGGCGATGTCGTTAATTCAGCTATCGCTGCGATGCAGGAAATTAACGACAGCAGTAATAAGATTGCCGAGATTATCAGCGTAATTGATGAAATCGCCTTTCAAACCAACTTACTGGCCTTGAACGCTTCTGTGGAAGCGGCCAGGGCCGGAGAGCAAGGCCGAGGTTTCTCGGTGGTTGCAACCGAAGTGCGTAACCTGGCTCAGCGAAGCGCCAATGCCGCCAAACAAAGTAGCGAACTGATTCAAAACAGCGTTCAAAAAGTGCGCGCGGGCACCGCATTTGTCAATGAAACAGGCGCAGCGCTAACTGAAATTGTTTATAGTGTTTCGCAAGTGGGTGAAATTGTTTCTCAAATTGCCAACGCCAGCGCGGAACAAACGGCGGGCATTGATCAGGTCAATCAGGCGGTTTCTCAAATGGACGATATTACTCAGCAAAATGCAGCCTTAGCGGAACAAGCTGCTGCGGGCAGTATTGCGATGAGCGAACAGTCGGCAAGCATGGCCAAGTTACTCAATTTCTTTAAAGTAAGCTCGAAGCAGCGTTCCGCCGCCGTTAAAACAACCGCGCGCAGTCAACCGCCGGTAGCGACAAAAGTGACGCCAAAGCCTATGAAACCGGCTTCATATAGCCATCCCAAAAACGATGATAACGAGTGGGAAGAGTTTTAATCTGAGGGCATAAGCCCTTTCCGGCGCTGTCCATTTAGGTTGCGGCGCCGGTGATTGATTTAGAGCCGCAATCGTGTTGCGTGCCACAGCTCAGCATTTTCTTTATTCTCCGGCTCCAACCTTGCCGATTTATAGTCTGTATTTTATCCGTCATCCCAGAAGTTTTTTCGGGCTTCAGAAACGCAAGCGCCAACACTCTCTTCCAAACGGCCGGCATTGTTCCCCCAAGCTGCGCGTAAAATAATTTTCCATATATTTATCAACAAAATACCGAACATTCCTGTTCGTTAAATCATGTGTAGAAATATTCATGTCATCATGAAGAAATATCCACGTAATAAAAAACCTCTATCCTACCGTTAACCTTAATATGGATAGGGGCTCTATCAAATGCCGGATCTACGCAAAGAAATAATCAATATCCTTGATAACAAACTATTAACGCCGCATTTCCAACCTATTATTTCCTTGAATCAAAAGAAAATCATGGGCTACGAAGCGCTAATTCGCGGCCCGTCCGATAGTCCGCTGCATAGTCCGTTTAACTTGTTTACCACTGCCGAGCAATTCAATTTAAGCACCAGACTCGAATTCCTCTGCCGTGAGATAACCATCCAACGCTATGCCGATCTGGATGTTAAAGAAAAGCTGTTTATTAATGCCAGCCCATTGGTGCTGCTGCAACCGGGATTTAAAAAAGGCGAGACGCTCAGGTTGCTCGACCAATACAAGGTTAACCCGCGCTCTGTCATCATTGAGTTAACCGAGCACAAGCCCGCCGATAACTACGAAATCATGCGCGCTTCGGCCAGACACTATCGAAGCATGGGCTTTGAGATTGCCCTCGACGACTTGGGCGCCGGTTATTCAGGATTAAGACTCTGGGCGGAATTACTGCCGGAATACGTAAAAATTGACAAGCACTTCATCCACGCTCTCCATGACGACCCAGTCAAACTTAACTTTGTTCGTTCGATTCAAAGCATGGCGGTCTCGCTCAATTGCAGCGTCATTGCTGAGGGTATCGAATCGGAGGATGAATTTAAAGCCATAGAAAAACTCGGCATCACCCATGCCCAGGGCTATTATTTTGCCAGGCCGACGATCATCCCCTTAGATAAACTGGACAATAGCGTCTTTACCGTCGGTCACAATAAGGATCGTAAAACGGTACCTTTAAATAACGCCACCACCGCGGTCCATATCATCAGAGACATCACGCCCATTTCAGCAAAAACCACTATCAGCGAGGTCATGAATCTGTTTCATCACAACAGCGAACTGGTCATACTGCCGTTGGTCGATGACAATTTGGCTTCGGGCATTATTTTTCGCGACAAATTTCTTACCAAGCTATTCTCAAGCCGATACGGCATTGATTTGCACGGTAAAAACCCGATTAAAACCTTTATCGAGAACACCCCGTTATGCATCGATAAAAACATGCCCATTGACCTGGTCAGTAAACAATTGACCTCATTAATGACCAATGACTCGGCATTCATCATCACCAATAACGGCGAATATATGGGTATAGGCACCTTACTGGATTTGCTCGCCGAATTTACCCGCCAGCAAATCGATAACGCCAAGCACGCCAATCCTCTTACGTTATTGCCGGGCAGCGTTCCCATCAATGATCAGGTCAATCAATTACTGGCCAACAAAATACCCTTCAGTTTCGGTTACTTCGACCTGGATAACTTCAAACCCTTTAATGATGTTTACAGCTACGACGCCGGCGATGACATCATCAAGGCCGTTGCCAATACGCTGAATAATCATATCCCGGCTGAATGCGGCGTAATCGGCCATATAGGCGGTGACGATTTTATTGTGATTTTCACCTGCGATGACTGGTTAGTGCGTTGCGAAAACATACTGGAAACTTTTAAAAACACAGTCCCGGCTTATTACAGCGACAACGATATAAAAGCCGGCGGTATTCATACTGAAAACAGAGCCGGAGAGACATGCTTTTTCCCGCTGGTCAGCCTGTCCATCGGCCTGGTAGATCCTCAATCAACCAGCCAGTGCCAATCTCATGTCGATATAGCCGACTTGGCGTCCGAAGCCAAAAAAATGGCCAAAAAAACCACCGGCAACAGTTATTTCATTAACCAGCGAATGACTGCAAAAAAACCTGAAAATCTTCAATCGGTTGCGCATAAATCAGCAACCAAACTGCATGCCGTCAATTAAACGCGAATCAAACTAAACCGCACTCTAAAGAGGTTCAACATGCTCAAATATATCAGCTTCAAAGCCCGCATATTGCTCGGTTTTCTTTCCGTCATCAGCTTGATGACGGTTATTTCCGCATCGAGTTTGATCAACTTATCCAACACCAATCGCGACCTTACCGAAATAAACAACACCCTGCTGCCCAATGCGCTGCTGATGGGACAAATGGCGCGCGATATTGTGCTGGTTCACCAATTCTTATCCGACGTTTCAGCGTCCCATTCTCCTGCGGGTTATCAGGATGCAGAGAAATCCGCCCAGGATTTTAAACAGGGCTTGCTACAATTCCGCCAACATATTGCCGGCAATACTGCAAAACTCAAGGAAGTGGACATCCTTGAGGCCAACTTCGAGCTGTTTTATCAAGACGGCAAACGCATGGCCTCTACCTATGTCAACGAAGGCCTGGAACCCGGCAACACCCTCATGCAAGACTTCGATCATGAGTCGTACAAATTATCCTCGCAAATGATCAAACTCAGGAATGCCGAGGTCAACGCCGCCAAATTTCACGTCAACACCATTACCGAAACCACCCATCAGGTATCGGCGGTGTTGTGGGCTATGTCTCTGGCGATAATCACTCTGGCGCTGGGTATCGCTCTGTTTTTAACCCGGCACCTCAGCAAGCAAATCGGCATCGATCCCCTGTATGCCAAAGGGATCGCCAAAGAAATCGCCAAAGGCGATTTGTCCCGCTCCATCCAACTGGATGCGGACGACAAGGACAGCCTGTTACACGCCATAAAAAACATGCAACAAAAATTACTCGCCAGCAGAACGGCGGAACATAAAGCGGCTGAAGAAGTCCTGCGTATCAAAATCGCGCTGGACAACACCAGCATCGGCATAATAATCGCCGACAATAATCGCAACATCATTTACGCCAACAAATCGGTCGTTAACGCACTCGGTAAAATAGAGGCCGATATCCGCAAGCAAATCCCCTCTTTCTCCGTCGATACGCTGGTCGGTAACAGCATGGATGTTTTTTACCAAAATCCGGCGCAGCAGGCGAAATTATTCGCCACCTTAACCGACACCCACAGCGACGACATCGAACTGGGCGGTCGCACCATCATGGTCGTTGCCAATCCGGTCATCGGCCGGCAAAACGAGCGCATCGGCACGGTCACCGAATGGCATGACCGCACCGCCGAAGTCGCCGTTGAAAAAGAGGTAGCCGCTTTTGTGGTTGCCGCTACGATGGGCGATTTTACCAAGCGTTTCGATTTACAGGGCAAAGAAGGCTTCTTGCGCGAACTGGGCGAAGGTCTCAACCAGTTGTTACACGCCAGCGAAACCGGCCTCGATGAAGTGGCGCTGATACTGGGCGCCCTATCCCGCGGCGATCTGACGAAAACCATTACTAATGACTATCAAGGCACTTTCGGTCAACTCAAAGACAACGCCAATGCTACGGTAGAAAAACTCGAAAACATCATTCTTCAAATCAAGGAGGCCACCGATTGCATTAACGTAGGGGCAAAAGAAATTGCTTCAGGCAACAATGACCTGTCGCACCGCACCGAACAGCAAGCCGCCAGTCTGGAACAAACCGCCGCCAGCATGGAAGAACTCACCTCCAGCGTGCAACACAATACCGAAAATGCCAAACAAACCAACCTGCTTGCCATTGCCGCCGCCGAAACAGCCGATCAAGGCGGCGCGGCGGTCGGTCAGGTAGTCGCCACCATGAATGACATAAAAGAATCTTCTCTGAAGATTGAAGAGATCATCTTGGTAATAGACGACATTGCTTTCCAGACCAACATTCTCGCTATCAACGCCGCCATAGAAGCCGCCCGCGCCGGTGTAAACGGTCAAGGCTTCGCCGTCGTAGCCGGCGAAGTGCGCAACCTTGCGCAACGCGCCGCCGCATCCGCCGCGGAAATCAAAGCCCTGATCGAAGACGCGGTAAAAAAGATCGATGACGGCAGCGAACTTGCCGTGCAAGCCGGATCCACCATGGAGGACGTTGTCAATTCCATCCGCGGCGTCACCGACATGATGTCGGAAATAACCGCCGCCTCGATTGAACAAAGAGCCGGCATCGAGCAGGTCAATCTAGCCATCAACCAAATGGATAATGTAACCCAACAAAATGCCGCCTTGGTGGAACAAGCCGCCGCAGCGGCTGAATCGCTGGAAGAGCAGGCGCAAACCCTGGCCGTCACTGTCAGCGGTTTTAAACTAAACAATCAACAGGCCGGTCGCAACGGATTCTATGCTATTGACGCTCCCGCTCCCGTTCTCGCATTGCCGGAATTCCATCCCTCTCACCATCATCGGGAACATAGGGAACATGCTATCTGGAATACCGTAAGATCTACCGGTAGCAATACTCTCCACACTCTTGAAAACGTAGCGGCGGCCGCTAAATCCAAGCCTCAACTGTTGGCTATTGCTAATGGCGATTGGGAGGAGTTTTAATCATGAAAACGGCTTATGCTGTCCAGACTACCGATGAAAACCGAGTCCTCGCGAGAAAATTATGACTAAAAAACTGAACAAAAAAGCATCCGGCGCAAGGCAGGATCAATATGCCTTAATTAAAAAACAAATCAACGCAATCGGGGCATTACATAAAAACGAGGGCAAGCAGCATATTTTTAACACGCAATTGACTCAACTGATCAATACGATTCCTGATGTTATTCTGTTCAAGAATAGAGAAGGACGTAAGTTGATCACTCATCAGTTGACCCAAAGTCTTTTTAAGCAACTTGACCTCGACTGGTACGGCAAGGGGGATATAACGTCCCCCTTGGCACGCAAGAAGATACGAACTTATCCTAAGCACAGCCGGATGTCGTTGAAAGCCGAGCTGCGTCTTGCATTAGAAAAACGCCAATTCACGCTTTACTACCAAACTCAGGTAGACAGCTCTCGTCAAATGCTCGGTGTAGAAGCCCTGCTGCGCTGGGAACATCCGCAATACGGGCTGATCGTCCCGGATCATTTCATCCCCCTGGCGGAACAATCGGACCTGATCCTGCTTATCGATACCTGGGTGCTGCAAACCGCCTGCGAACAACTAAAACAGTGGCAGAGCGACCCGCTTAAGCAGGATTTACTGCTTTCCGTCAACATCAGCTCGCGTCAGTTTTGCCAGCCTAAATTCGTTGAACAACTGCGCAGAATACTGGAGGAAACCGGCATCGACGCGACACAGCTAAAACTTGAGCTGACCGAAAGTCTGATGTTGCACGATGTTCCCAACACCATCAAAAAAATGACCGCGCTAAAACTGCTTGGCGTCCGGTTTTCAATGGATAATTTCGGCACCGGTTATTCTTCATTAAATCATCTTAAGAAATTACCCATCGACCAGTTAAAGATCGATCAATTTCTGATGCGCGACATCGCCATCGACGGTTCCGATGCCATAATCGTAAAAACCATCATAGCCATGACCAACAAACTGGGGATTAACGTGATTGCCGGAGGCGTGGAATCCGAACAGCAGTTTTCCTGCCTAAAACAGCTGGGCTGCTCCTCTTATCAAGGCTACCTGTTTGGCAAGCCGATGCCGTTACATGAGTTTGAAAACCTGATCGAAGGTCGGAGCGTAGCGTAAACAACGCCTCGAAACTGCAAATGTCGGGTTACGCTTCGCTCGGCAATTGCTCCTGCATTGCTCTACCTCCTGCCTCCATGCAGTCGCAACCATCGACATAGATTTACTGTTTCACTAAGGAATCTGTACGAAATAACTGGGTCAAGCTGCACTCCGGCTGAAAATTTATCGGCGCGAGTTGTTCAAGTTATTTCATGCATACTCTTTAGCGAATGGAAACAACAACAAAAACTCTTTCAGGACTAATAATGCCCACCAACAAATTTGTAATCAGTAAACCCAAGCCATCAATCACCAAGCTCCCCGAGCAGGGTCGCAAAAAAACCGATTTTATTGACGACTTCAAACAATATTACGTCCATTTGCTGGGCAGGGATGAAAACTGCCGGTCGCCGTATTATGCGGGGGAAGCCTTATCGCAAGCGATTCGCGACCGCTTGATGGAGCGCTGGAAGGCTACCCATCAAACCTATAAAAGCAATGATTGCCGACGCGGTTATTACCTGTCGATGGAATTCCTGATGGGCCGGACCTTGAGCAATGCCCTGCTTAATCTGGGCGTCACCGAACCCGTTACCCAGGCCATGTACGATCTCGGCATTGCCATCGAAGAATTGATCAGCAGCGAGCAGGATGCAGGACTGGGCAATGGCGGCTTAGGTCGTCTCGCCGCTTGCTTTATAGACAGTTGCGCGACCTTGCAACTGCCGGTTATCGGTTACGGTTTGCGTTACGAATACGGCATGTTTACCCAAACGATCGTCAATGGCGAACAGGTCGAAAAGCCCGATCATTGGCTGCGTCACGGCAACGTCTGGGAAATCGAGCGGCTGGAATATTCGCATTGCATTAAATTCGGCGGCCATACCGAAATACAAACCGACGAAAACGGCAAACATCGGCATTGCTGGGTAGGCGCCTCTAACGTACTGGCCGTGCCTTTCGATACGCCGATCCCCGGCTATCAGAACGGCACCGTTAATTCATTGCGGCTATGGAAGGCGGTGGCTACCGAAGAATTCAACTTGGACGAATTTAATGCCGGCGATTATGCCGAAGCGGTCGCGGCAAAAATTACCGCCGAAAACATTACTATGGTGTTGTATCCGAACGACGCCAACGAAAACGGTAAAGAGTTGAGATTACGGCAACAATATTTCCTGGCTTCCGCCAGTTTGCAGGATGTTATCGCCCACTGGACAGGCGGCACGCACGGCAATGATTTCAGCCGCTTTGCCGAAAAAAGCTGTTTCCAGTTAAACGACACTCATCCGAGCATTGCGATTGCCGAACTGATGCGCCTGCTGATGGACATGCACGGCTTAAGCTGGGATCAAGCCTGGACCATCACCAAAAACACCATGGCCTACACTAACCACACTTTGCTACCCGAAGCGCTGGAAAAATGGCCGGTTAGCTTGATGCAACGATTACTGCCGCGGCTAATGGAGATTATTTTCGAAATCAATGCCCGCTTCATGGCTGAAGTGGCAATGCGCTGGCCCGCCGACAGCGATCGCTTAAGCAGGATGTCCATCATCGAAGAAGGCGATCAGCAACGGGTAAGGATGGCTCATCTGGCTATCGTCGGCAGTTTCTCCGTGAACGGCGTTGCCCAATTGCATTCCCAATTATTACAGCAAGACTTATTCAGCGACTTTTACGCCTTATGGCCGCATAAATTCAACAACAAAACCAATGGAGTGACGCCGCGGCGCTGGCTGGCCGCCTGCAACCCGGAATTGGCAAGCCTGATAACGGAAACCATAGGCGACCGCTGGATTACCGATTTATCGCAACTGAAAAGACTGGAACCCTATGCCGACAATGCCCAATTCCGGCAACGCTGGCATACTATCAAACAGGCCGCCAAACAGCGCTTGATCGACTATAAAAAAAGCAAACACGGCGCCGAGCTGCATTTAAATGTCGATGCGATATTCGATGTGCAGGTTAAGCGCATTCATGAATACAAACGTCAACTGCTTAATGTCCTGCATGTCATTCATCTGTATAACTGCATTAAAAGAGGCGACGCCGAGCGGACGCCACGATGCGTACTAATCGGCGGCAAAGCGGCTCCCGGTTATCGTATGGCGAAAAAAACCATCAAGCTGATTAACAATGTGGCCCGGATTATTAATTCTGACCCCGACATGGGCGACCGATTGACCTTGCTGTTTTTGCCGGATTACCGCGTTTCGGCGATGGAAAAAATATGCCCAGGAGCCGATTTGTCCGAACAAATATCCACCGCAGGCAAGGAAGCTTCAGGTACGGGCAACATGAAACTGATGATGAACGGCGCGATCACCATCGGCACACTGGATGGCGCGAATATTGAAATACGCGAAGAAGTCGGCGATGAAAACTTCTTCCTGTTCGGTTTGACCGAACAGCAAATCGAAGTAAGACGAGCCCACTATGACCCGCTTGAGATCATCGACCAGGATGAAGACTTGCAACACGTCATGCATCTACTGGAGTCCGGCTATTTTAACCAGTTTGAGCCGGGCATATTCGACGAGCTGATCAACTCGATAAAAAGCCCGCACGACCCCTGGATGACGATTGCCGATTTTCGAAGCTTTATCGACGCCCAAAAACGCGTTGAAGACGCCTATCGGGATAAAGACCATTGGACCAAGATGAGCATTTTGAATTGTGCAAACAGCGGCAAGTTTTCTACCGACAGGACGATTGGCGAATACAATCGGGATATATGGAAATTAGAAGCGCAGCCGCCGGTAAAAGGTAAATAATCCTGGAAAAACATTTTATCCGCGAACAACACAAAAATACTCAAAGAGATACCCGGCTGACGATACTCAGCTCAACGGGTGAATGATATATTTGATTTGTTTCGTGTCTTTCGTGGGCTAACTGCCTTTTTAGGATAATCAATCAATTTGGAAGCGTCATTTGATTCGCGAAAAGCACAAGAAGATTCAAACAAATACCATATTGTAGATCGTCACCCAAAAGGGGAAATGGCTGGGTGATACAAGCTATTGCTAGATGCTTTCTAAAAGACGTAACAGAGAGCGGGAAATTTCCCAGTTGCGCGCCTTAGCAACCAAGACGCGCACGCCAACTTCCCGGTCCTCTGTTACGAACAATGCATAACCTCACCTGATTAGTAACTGATGTTACGCATTCTCATAATAAAAAGCGTAGTCCACGAAAAACACGAAAATAGTTAAAACACATCAGAACGTTGCCAGGCAGACCTTCCAGGTTTTAAAAAACCTGGAAGGTCTGCCTATCGGCCTGCTTCTTGCCCAACGCCAGGCCAGGGACTATCGGAATGACGACACATCCCGTAAATACTTGTGTAACACGCAGTTTCACCTCCCTGTGGGTTCCGGCATAACCCACAGGGATGTGGGGAATGCAGATAATATCTGTCCCTGCCAGAACGACGGCATCCCACTGACCTGGGTGTATGATGTAAGGAGCTTGTCTTGGGAGTCTGTGAATGAATGCCGGGTATGACGCCGTCAGCGAGAAACCTACAGCGGATGTTTTTTTCGTGCCTTTCGTGCTTTTCGTGGACAAGGCGTAACATCAGTTAGTAAGCTGCTTCAGCTAGGCCCGTCCACTGGCATGGATGCCGGCATCCAGTCACATGGATGTGAATGGATGACTTGGCATAATGCCTAAAGTCGGATACGGGTGCCATGGATAGTCACCCTCCCTGGCTCTAGATTCAGCCATCCATGCCGGAATGACGGAGTTTTTTTGCGTTAGCTGAAGCATCTTTAAATCAGGTAACCTCAGGTATTAAGAATCACTTTCAGTTTTTTACCTGGAGTCAGCGAATTGCTTATTGTTGGTGGATTCCATTTACGCAGGTCTGCGATTGAGACGTTAAATTTACGGGAAATTTGTGCCAGCGAATCGCCTTGCTTAACGGTATAACTAATCGATCTCCCCCCGGCAGATGAAGCGACAGCCTGTTGATTGGCGGCTTTAATAGTCAACTTCTGGCCTGAGACCAATGCAGATTTTGCTGTGATTTTGTTCCAGCCCTCAATATCATTAACGCTAACCGAAAATTTCTTCGCAATATTCCAGAATGTGTCGCCTGGTTTTACGACATAGATCCGGGCGGTTTCAGGTTTATTGTTAGCTGTCTTAGCGCTAAGCTGGGTAGCGGCCGATTTTTGCGGCGTCGGCATTTTTAAAAGCATGCCGGAATGAATAGCATTACTGGCTAAGTGGTTGGCCTGGCGGATTGATTGGGGCGTTGTATTATTTTTATTGGCAATAGATGCAAGGCTTTCCCCGGCCTTAACTTTGTGTTGGCTTGGGATAGTCAGGATTTGATCATGGCGAATTTGCGCCATTGTCTCATCATGGTACCGCTTCATATCGACCCGCTCATCATAGGGTAGTTGAGACAAATTTTGTTTGAAAGACTCGGCTTTGGCAACGGGAATTAATAAGTGATGAGGTCCCTGCGGTGCAGTGCTTGAGTGATTAAAGCCGGGATTTAATTTTAAAAACTCATTCAGCGGCGTATTAGCCAGTTCGGCAGCTTTGTTTAAGTCCAATTGGGATTTGACATCGACAAGTTCACAGTAAGGCTTATTGGGGATGTGTTGTAAATCAATATTGTACTTGTCGGCATTGGCAAATATTCTGGCAATAGCCAATAGCCGCGGCACATAGTCTGCCGTTTCCTTGGGAAGATCTAATGACCAATAATCGGTTGCCAAATTGAGGTTTTCATTTTTTTCGATGGCTTTTCTTACATTGCCTTTGCCGTAATTATAGGAGGCCAGCGCAAGATGCCAGTCGCCGTCAAAAGTCTCGCCCAAGTGCTTGAGAAAAGAGGTTGCCGCTTTGGTTGAGGCATAAACATCGCGGCGGCCGTCGTACCAGGCATTTTGTTGAAGACCATACAGACGGCCGGTCGCCGGTATAAATTGCCAGAGTCCCGACGCATCGCTTTTTGAGTAAGCTTCCGGCAGAAAGGCGCTTTCAACGATAGGCAGCAACGCCAGTTCGCCGGGGATATTTTTTGCTTCGACTTCGTCGAGTATAAGATGCAAATAAGGTTCCGCCCGCTGCTGAACTCTGGCAAGATAGGCGGGGTGGCGTAAGTACCAGTTTATCTCGCGGTCGATCCGCTCATTTTCAATTTCGGGTAACGAATATAACGATATTAAGCGCTCCCAAACCGTATTTTTGTATTTTGATGGTACATTGTATTTTTGTTTGCCGAACGGATGAAGAGAGTGCCTCACGTAGCTGTTATCCGTTTCAGCGCTGGCGGGCGGCCTATCGTTAAAAGAGTCTTTTGAGGTTGTAGCGCAGCCTGTTGTAATTAAAAAGACCAACACTAATAAAAATTTAATTGATCTGTTAAAGTTAACGCTCATTATCTAAGCCTTTTAAAAATGAAGTTTATTATTAAGATGTTATCATTATAGCTTGTTTTTATTGAAAATCATTAAAGTCAGATAGTGTAGAATTCGGACATGAAACGTAATTTCTTATTTGCCTGGTATCAAACCCCTAGAGGCAAGCTGCTACAACAGCTTGAAGCCGACTATTTACAACGGTCTATTACCGTCAGTTGTCAGCAAACTATCTTGCAGATTGGCGGATTAGGCTGGGAAAATGAGTTTATCGACTGCACTTTATACAAGCATTTTACGGTTCTCGATGCTAAAAGCCTGGGCTGCAATAAGGCGAGAAAAATCCAGGCCAAAGCATATAGTCTGCCCTTGCAAAGCAACTGCATCGATATGATTATAGTGCCGCATTTATTGGAGTTTGACGCCTTTCGATTTCAAACCATGCGCGAAATAGAACGTGTTTTAAAACCGGAGGGAATATTGGTCATACTGAATTTTAATCCTTGGAGCCTATGGGTTAGATACCAGTATTTGTGGGATAAAAAAATGGCCGATTCATGGGGCGGGCACTTCATTTCCCGCTCAAGAATTTTGGACTGGTTACGATTATTAAATTTTGAAGTAACCGTATCGTCGGAGTTTAATCTGGACACGGTAAAGTCGACTCATGGGAAATTTATAACCCGAGGACACTCGCTCACCTCGACCGCCTATGCAATTAAGGCGATCAAACGCCGTTACAACCTGATTCCATTAACGCCGGTACGAGCGTTAAACCCCCGTTTAATTCTGACAAACCCGCTTAACTCACCAACAACACAACTAAACAGACATGACTGATTCCGTCATTATTTACACCGATGGCGCCTGTCGCGGCAACCCCGGACCGGGCGGTTGGGGCGTAATACTCTGCTACAAGGGAACCGTTAAGGAAATCTACGGCGGCGATCCGGACACGACCAACAACCGCATGGAACTGATGGCGGCAATCCAGGCCCTGGAAATACTGACCAAGCCCTGCTCTGTACAACTCAATACCGATTCGAAATATGTCATGCAGGGCATTACCGAATGGATAAGCAACTGGAAAAAACGCGGTTGGAAAACCGCCTCCCGAACCCCGGTTAAAAATGAAGACCTGTGGCGCAGACTGGATGCCGCCATTCAACGGCACAATATCGAATGGTTTTGGGTAAAAGGCCATTCAGGCCATAAAGATAACGACAGGGCGGATGAACTGGCCAATCTTGGCATTGATTCGTTAAAGAATAAACGCGAAATGAGTTGAGCATTTTAAGGGGAATTCATTCATTTTTAGATCACTCGTTTTCAGGCTAATTACTCAACTTGGCCCTATTAAGAATCCGTTTTTATGAGCTCATTACTTCGGTCTTGAATGGATAGGCTGGATACCGATAATCCGCTCGGTGTTGCATTTATGTGTTGAATTCGCGACCTACAATCTTTTCCACAATTTCTGTGTATATCTCTGTGCGAAAGCTATAAATAACACCGTTCAGACTCGATAAAACCTACTTCTTGGTTAAATTGTAGCATTTTTATACAACAATTTATTTCTATTAATAATCAACAGGTTGATTTTATTAAGCATCACAAACAGGGTCTGCTTCACGCAGTGGCTCAGCATTTATTACAATAAAATCAATCTGTGTATAAAGGGCGTCTAATAAGACTCTGAACTACCCAGCCTCTAAGTACTTAAAATTTTTTATCGCTTCCAATCCGATCAGCTTTAGCTCTATTTTTCGAATCCAGCTCAAAACAATTAATAGTGCTCTGCTTTATATATCTGAAGGGACTTTGCGTATGATCGGAATTTTGGAATCATTTCCCAAAAGCACCGTCAAGTATAGGATCTAAGAACTTTGCCTCTAAAAGAGTCAACATTCAACCCCAAGTTGTGATGGTTATGAGCCATAACCCATAACAAAAAAGACGCTAAATTAATAACTCTAATTTAGGCTGTGACCAGCCCTCAATACAAACACGAAATGTCAATGAACCGAATGCTTCATGGAATATCGAAATGTAACTGGTCACGTTCTTAACATTGATTAAACAGCAATTCCTACCTGTAAAGCATCGAACCAGTCTAAAAACCGCTTTACATCATCACCTTTAAACATTCGCCCATGCTGTGGAGCCAATATATCAATATCAAGATTTCTTACCCGTTCAATCCAAACTCTTTTTGCCTGATTTGACGGCATCCATCGTTGATGCCAATAACGCATTTTCTCAACATGCGCGGCGAAATTATCAACAAACACCGGGGAATCAGGCCCTTCGATAGCGGCGCCGACATCACCTGACATCAGGATTTTAGCTTGCGGATCATAAACATGAAAGTTCCCGGATGAGTGCAAATAATGCGCAGGAATAACCTGTAACTCTACAGAATCCAATTTAATGGTTCCACCATTATCCGGAATAGGCACATACTCTATTGATTCACAGCTGTAATGGCGCAAAAAACCTTCCCAAATGGCCGGAGCATGAAGTTTGGCATTTGTTAAAGCCTGATCCCATAAACCCAGTGATGAGATCACGTCAGGATCTTGATGCGAAGCGAACAGATCGGTTATTTGATCTACTGGCGCATGATGCAACACAGCCGCCATCATAGGGGCAAACAGCTCGGCACCACCCGGATCCAAAAGCAGACAGCGGTTAGCGGTGCGAACCACATATTGGTTAGTATCGATTATATTACCGGGTTTGCCTTCATCCCTTCCAAACATAATCCATTGATGCGATCCTTCATAGATCTTGGTCATTTTCATAAAAAACAATGCCTCCTGTAATTAGCAGCTATTCAACTATTGCGATAAATGGATAATGCGATTCTGCAACGCTGCACATTATCATGAATGGTATGTGCAGCTTTATCCACACTTTCGGCAACTGCCTGTAGACTTTGCAAATATTCACCGGCTTGCGATGCTTCGATTCTTGAGTTTGCAGCAATAACCCGCGCGGCACGCGCATGATGCATCACCGCTTCAAGTTGGCCTAGCAGCTGTGAAACATCCCGTTTGAACTGCCTCTGGCAATCTTGCATTGAAAGTCTTGCATGATCCACCGGCTCCTGCATTGATTTAGCATAAACGGCGCCTTCAGCCATCTTTGCCGCCAACTCGAATTTATTACAAGCAGCCGTTTTTTGAAATTCATCGACAGTTAATCGATATAACACCAATGCATATATATTGATATTAGTAACCAACTCAATTGTTTCTTTAGCCAATTCATTAATAAAGTCGGTAATCGGCTGAAATCCTTTTGCTTTATCCCCTGCCCTGAATGCAATAGCCTTGGCATTGGCTGCCGCTAAGGATATTTCCTTAGCCACCACCATAACAGCACTTAACTCCGAGGTAATTGAAGCTACTGCAATAAATTGTGATTTAGTCTGATTAGTCATGTTTAATTACACAGCGTGAAAGTAACATTTTTTAAAATTCTGTATCTGGCACAGTACGTTCCTAGCCTGTGATCGTAAGCCATTATTTCTATATAAGAAAAACGTTGCCAACTACATCCGAAAAAGGCGGGTAAGATATTATTAAAGAGCCTTACCAACACTGCCAGGCTTAACCAAGCTTAAGACTTTGTGCGAAACTTCTTCTAACGATACCATATAGTCAGTGCATCCCAACTTGAATGCAGCACCAGGCATCCCCCAAACCACGCTGGATTGCTCATCCTGAATAACTGTTTTAGCGCCCGCATCATGCATTTCTTTCATACCCATAGCGCCGTCTGCGCCCATGCCCGTTAATAATATACCAATGGCATTAGCGCCGGCGCATTGAGCGACTGAACGAAACAAGACATCAACAGCGGGTTTATGGCGATTGACAGGCAGTCCATCGCTCAATTGAATAATATATTTGCTCCCTTCTCTAATCACCAGCATGTGTCTGTCTCCAGGTGAAAGATAAATATTACCCGGTTCAACCGTCTGGCCATGTTTGGGAATACAAGCTGACATTTCCGTTACAAGGTCAATATGCCGAACAAATGATTCACTAAATGCAGCGGGTAAGTGTTGCGTTATTAAAATAGGCGGGGTATCTGCTGGAAATCCTTTAACCACAGCTTTAATTGCTTCCGTTCCACCTGTTGAGGCGCCTAAAGCAATTATTTTATTGGTGGAGCTAATATGTGTTTTTACAGGGGCCGCTTTCAGAATCACATCAACTGAATGTTTTTCTGAAATCTCGGAAACAGTCGTTACAGGGTGTTTAGGTTTGACCACTCTATTGTGATCATTGCCTACTTTAGCTTGCGCCGCAACCATGACCTTGGAAATAATTTCCTCAGCGTACTCATTCAGCGCATTAACAACATCAACTTTAGGCTTGGCAATAAAATCTACGGCACCTAGTGCCAGAGCATTTAAAGTAGCCTCTGCACCATGTTCAGTAAGTGTCGAAATCATCACAACCGGAGTTGGTCTTAAGCGCATCAAGTTACTTAAGAAGGTTATCCCGTCCATATGCGGCATTTCAATATCCAGTGTTAATACATCCGGATTTAATTGTTTAATCATCTCTCTAGCAATAAGAGGATCTGCTGCCGCGCCGACTACCTCAATGTCGGGTGATGAGCTTAACACTTCAGTCAGTATTTTTCTGATTAATGCTGAATCATCAATGATTAATACGCGTATCTTACCCATAAACTCACTCTAAAAGAAGCCATCGTCACCCTCAGTAGGTGCATTTTTAATATTGATTGCTACCGCTTTACTTTAAGCGATTGCATCATTACAGGAATTTCTGAAGCTTTTTTGCCTCGACATCCATACGTTTGTTCCATGTAATACCCAGTGCGACCACTCCAGAATTTCCTATTCTAAACTTCATTATTCAAGTCTTCTAATATTAGCCTTCGACGCTACTTTTACCTTGGTAATAATGTCCTCAGCATAGTCATTCAAAGCGTTTTCTACATCCATTGTCGGTTTCGCTATAAAGTCTACCGCCCCCAACTCCAAAGCGGTTAAAGTAACTTCAGCGTTACTTTCTGTGAGCGCTGAAATCATCACGACAGGCATAGGTCGGAGCCGCATCAAATTACGTAAAAAAGTTATCCCATCCATACGCGGCATTTCAATATCCAAGGTCAATACGTCCGGGTTTAACTCCTTAATCATCTCTCTGGCAATAAGAGGATCTTCCGCGGCACCTACTACCTCGATATCTGAAGACGAATTTAAAATCTCCGTCAGTACCTTTCTGATTAACAATGAATCATCAATAATTAATACACGTATTTTATTCATTGCATGCTCTTAAAAAAGCTCAACATCACCCTCAACAGGCGCATTTTTAATATTGTTAAAATACTGCCGCTCTCTTCTTATAATCGTATCATTATGCAAATGCTCGATTTTTTTCATTCCAACTTTGCCTGTCCTAGGAAAATAAATTATCTTTCTAGGATAAATATCACCCAAGTCCTGAGATAATAGAGACAAACCTTCCGTATCAATATAATCCAAGATAAAGTCAATATTTTTAAGACCAACATCCGTCAAGGTTGGAATGATCTTACCGCCGCCAAACACCTTAACTTCCAAGTTTTTTCTTTTACCGCCATTCATCAAAATAGTATTAATTAAATGTTCCATGGCATAATTTCCATAGCGGGTTGCGTTACCAACAACCGCTTCATTGCCGTGCTTCAGCTTATCTGCCGTGGTTTCAGGCAGCATAAAATGATTCATTCCCCCCAAACCGGATACCTTATCTCTAATACACGCTGATATACAAGACCCCAATACGGTTGTAATTAATTCATCTTCCTGAGTTACATAGTATTCACCGGGCAAAATCTTTGCCGCAATCACACCGCGTTCTTTATCCACATACCTGTTAATGTGTTCAAAACCGTCGATGGACGGCAGGCCAATATCATTGCTAATACTCATCGGTATTTACGTATTTTTCCTGTAACTGGTACATGCAACCAACTCAAATTCATTTGAAAGCTGGTTTAATGATTCTGAATGTCCTATAAATAGCCATGCCCTGCTGGACAGCATTTGAGCATATCTTTTCGCAAGTAACGTCTTGGTTTCACGATCAAAATAAATAAGCACATTGCGACAAAAAATAAAGTCAAAATGGCATTTCATCGGCCAATCCTGCATCAAATTTAACTTTTTAAACTGAATAATTTGTTGTAATTGAGGTCTTACTTTTACTTGACCGGACTGCGATGACTTACCTCGCATAAACCACTGCTTAAGTATATCTTCCGGCAAGTCGCTGACACGATCTTCCGTGTAAATCCCCTCCGATGCTGTTTGTAAAACATTGGTATCCAAATCAGTTGCCAAGATCTTAATATCCCACTCAGCGGGTACATTTTCCAACAAGGTCATCGCTAAAGAGTAAGGTTCCTCGCCCGTAGAGCATCCGGCGGACCACACCCTGATTTTCTTGGAGGCTTTATTCCTAATCAAGACTTCCGGAATTACAACATCGCGGACATAATCAAAATGATGCATTTCCCTAAAAAATGCAGTTAGATTGGTTGTTATAGCATTGATAAACTCAGTAAACTCATGATCCGGATAATCTTTGAGATACTGGCAATACGCCTTAAAATCTGCTAATCCAAGTTTCCTTACCCGCTTGGACAATCGGGAATAAAACATATCAAATCTTTCATCAGGAACCTGGATACCTGAATGCTCATTGGATAATTTTCTTAAAAAATTAAAGTCATCCACAGTGAATTTAAATTCGCGAACTTTCTCAACAATGGCCATCTTTAAACTGCTTCCTGTCCGTCAAAAGTCACGCGTCATGAACATCGAGTATATCCAACAGGCCCAACAACTGGGCAGACTCAACAAATCGTGGAGACGGATAAATAATGGTTACTTTCTTTTGCAACTTCACTGCACTTTTTTTCAATGAAACAAGCAATTGCAAAGTAGCGGTATCTATTGATGATACGTCGGATGCATTAATTTCGATTTCGTCATGCATGGCCAATAAATTCTTCAGCTTTTCGTGTAACTTGACGACATTCTGAATAGTCAAGGTAGCATCTAAATCAATTTGAGAACCCTCCGTTTCTTCTGCTACCGAATCATCGGCAACGGCTTCCTGCATTACCTGGTCGCTTGCATCCATGGAATAGTCATCATTCATTTCTTCTGCCAAAGCGCTAGAACCTTCGTCCTCGATGTTATCTATTACTAATTCATCCTCTTTAGTTATATTTAAAATTGCACTTTCATCAGTATCCCCAATCAAATCATCCGCATCCAAATGATCTTCGTTTTTATCAGCATCCATCCACGCTAAAGGATCGTATCCGATTAAATCATTTTCTTTACTTGTTGCCATACATCACCTTGCTTTCAATAAAATCATGAGCAAGGCTACGAAAATCCCTTGCCGAACGACTTTTCGGACTATATTCTAAAATTGTTTTACCAAAGCTGGGACATTCTGCGAGCAATGCAGTTTCTCTAACAACTGTTGCTAATATTTGCTCAGGGAAATGCGTAAGTAAAACATTTAATACCTGACTCGATATTCTTCTATTGGGTGAATATCGCGACATCACCAATAATGTTTTATATTTTCGTTGCAACGCTTTTTCAAACCGCTTAATCGTACCCATTAGATGAGATAAGCCTTGCAAGGCAAGAAAATCGCTAGCCATAGGAATTAAAATTTCGTCAGCTGCAATTAATGCATTCGCAACCAGTAACCCCGAAGAGGGTGGACAATCAATAAAAACAAAGTCCTGATCTTTAAGATTTCCATGCAAGGCATCTTTTAATAAAACGCCGCGAGGTGAATTATTGCCGGTTAATTGCTCAATATCCTTAAGCCTTGATCCTGATGTAATTAATTGCAGATTATCCCTGACAGAAATAAGCTGCTGATGAACTTCTTTTTTTTTCAGCATAGCTTCATCGATACCGCCGATATCCTGCGCTGTAATGCCTAAAGAAACGGCTAAATGGCCTTGTGGATCAAGGTCGATAGCGGTAACTTTTGAACCTAATTCTGCAATCGCGTGGCATAAATTTGCAGTAGTAGTCGTCTTGCCAACCCCGCCTTTCTGATTAATTATTGCAACAATTCTCACCTGTCACACCAAACTTTCAATACCCTCAACCTCATCGGGATTGAGCAATTTATCAACGTCTAAGAGCATAATCATCTTTTTCTTATACACATGCATGCCCCGCATGTAGCGCGTATCAATTTTTGAGCCAAAGTTTGGGGCTTTTTTGATGTCTTCCAAATTAATATCCAATACATCAGAAACCGCATCAGCCACTATGCCCATGACAAACTGGTTTTCGCCATGTTCCACACAGAGCACAATAACTACCGTTTTGGGAGAATAATCAAAATGTTCCAGAGAAAACCGCTCACGTAAATCTATGATAGGCACGACGGACCCGCGTAAATTCAACACGCCTTTAACAAAAGCAGGCGTATTCGGTATCACGCGAACAGCTTCCCAGCCACGAATCTCTTGTACTTTCAAAATCTCAACGCCATACGCTTCGCCTGCGAGTTGAAAGGTGAGAAATTGCTCTACCCGACTATTATTTGACTGCACATCTGTTGTCATTGTTATAGTTTCCTGTCGGTTATATAGTTTTCAACTTTAAACATCATTAAAACTCTTCCCATTCATCGCTGCTGTCGATTTTAGACTTGCTTGGCAATAAAACAGGGACTATAGGCTTTTTTGCCGCTGCTCTTATTGGCGCTACGGACGCCTTACTATGCACAACGGCCCTGGCCGATGCAGTAGTATTCTTTGAATTGACCCTAAAAAAACTAAGCAACTGGGTCATGTTGGTTGACTGCTCACTCATGGCAATACTACCGGCAGCGGCCTGTTCGGCCAAAGCTGCATTTTGCTGGGTAATATCGTCCATTTGAGCAACCGCTTGATTGACTTGCTCGATACCTGCGGATTGCTCCGAGCTGGCACTGGCAATGTGCGCAACAATGTCGCCGACTTTTGCAACGCTTTCAACAATTTCAGTTAATGCAGCACCTGTTTCATTAACGAATGCGGTACCAGCACGCACTTTCTGTACGCTGTTTTGAATCAGCTCATTACTTTGTTGTGCAGCGGTTGCACTTCGTTGAGCCAGATTACGAACCTCTGTTGCAACAACGGAGAACCCACGCCCCTGCTCTCCTGCTCTGGCAGCTTCGACAGAGGCATTTAATGCCAACAAGTTAGTTTGGAATGCTATTTCATCAATCACGCCAATAATTTCGGCAATTTTATTACTGCTTTCATTAATTTCCTGCATTGCAAGAATGGCGGACTTAACAACGCCACCGCCTTTTTGAGCTAATTGGCTTGCTGAATTAACGACATCAGTCGCTTGAACGGTATTTTGCGCATTATTTTTAACGGTACTGGCTAGCTCTTCCATGCTGGCAGCGGTTTCTTCGAGACTGGCCGCTTGCTGCTCAGCTCGATGCGACAGGTTGTTATTACCACTGGCCATTTCTTGCGATGAACTATCTATAAAATCAGCCGCATCCCTGATTTGAATTATAAACTCACTGAGCTTGGCCAAAGTACCGTTAATATTATTCTTGCATTCAGCGTAAACACCTTGATATTCATTGGTAATAGCGGTAGTTAAATCGCCTTCAGCCATATTTTCCATGACCCTGTTAACATCGCCAAACACGCTTTCAATGACATCCGTTAATTCATTGATGCCCACAGACAGAGCTTTAGTAAACCCCTCTTTGTCAGTTAATTTTATACGCGCACTCAAGTCGCCGGCTTTAACGCCCTGCACCAATTGATCGATTTCTTGCTCAATTAAAACTTCATGGGTTCTATCCTGCCATTCAGCAACATAACCAATACGTTCACCATCGCTACTAACAGGACTAACGATAATACTCAAATGCCGACCGCCGATGATCAGTTGCGACCTAAGTGATTCTTGTGATTTTTCCAACTTCCCACTTTTAATAGTGGCGTGATATAACTCAACATTTGAACCCATCAATTTATCGGCGGAAAAATCAGGCAACTGTTTGCGAATATCGCTTTCTGCCGTCTTGAACATCTTCTGAACGCTATCGTTCATGTAAATTATTTCAAAATTCTTATTCGCCACCATGACAGGGGATTGAACATTATCTAGGGCCTGGGTAATCCGTTGCGACGCAGCGAGATCTTCCTTGTAATCGGCTAAATCCACACCCAACTTGACTTCCATACAATATAAACCGCGTAAGAAATCGCCCAGCTGGTCTTCTCGCTTCAAGTCCAACTTATTGCCAAAGCCGCCACTGCTTAACCGGTAGCACATAGTAATCGCAGATTCTAGCGTTGAGGTAATGACTCTAGTCATATTGATACTGACTGCCGACGCCATCATCGCTATCAAGGCAACAGCCGCTAACAAGCCGTATTCCTGCGTCAAAAACAATCGATACATCAAAAAAACGATTGGCACCAAGAAAGCAAATACTGAAAAAGCATTTTTTTTCCATATCGCAATTTCGCTAATTGATTTAAACATCGCGGCTAAACCGGTCGGCCTTAATTTTATTTCACCGGCATTGATTTTCTTGTACAACAACTCAGCGGCTGGAATCAAATCACGCTTTGGAGCATGACGCACGGAAAGATACTCATAGACCTTTCCATCCTTAAACAATGGCATTGCATTTGCTTCAACCCAGTAATGATCGCCATTTTTACATCGGTTTTTCACTAGGCCTTGCCAAGGCCTAAGTTGTCTCAATGTTACCCACAAATCTTCATAAGCCGCCGCCGGCATGTCCGGATGACGAACGATATTGTGCTCCGTCCCCATCAGCTCATCACGGGTAAAACCGCTGATTTCAACAAATGCATCATTGACGTAGGTAATACGCCCCATCAAATCGGTTCTTGAAACCAAAATGGTGCCTTTTTTCAGAATGACCTCATTATTAGTCAACGGCATATTCATTTTCACGCTATCTTACCTCTCAAATCATGCCAAATATATTTACCCACATGGAGCACTTGAATATCTTAACCTTCATCCTGATCAAGCTCTTCCAGCTTCAGTAATTTGTCCACATCAAGCAGCATTACCATACGCTCATTAACCGATACCAATCCGTTAATAAACTCATTACTTACTTTAGTTCCAAAATCCGGAGCACTTTGAATTTCGGTTTTATCCACACTAATGACATCAGAGACTGAATCGACAACAACACCCATGATGCGTGTCTTGTTGTTATCGCCGGTTTGCAACACGACAACTACCGTCAGCGGTGTGTATTCGGCCTTACTTAAATTAAACCTTTCTCTCAAATCGAGAATCGGCACAATAGAACCGCGTAAATTAACAACGCCTTTTTCATAACAAGGCACATTAGGTATTCTGGAAACAGGTTCCCAGCTTCGTATTTCCTGTACCCGAAGAATATCAACACCATATTCTTCTTTACCTAAAGCAAAACTCAGATATTGCACAGCGTTATCCAGGTTTCTACTGTAGTGATATTGATCGTTATCTTTATTTTCAGCTTCTTGTGCCATATCTGCTTTTATGTATTTTGCTTTTATCTATATATTAGCGAATTGAAAATCGCACCAAACCCGGAACATCTAGAATCAGCGCAACCGAACCATCACCTAAAATAGTTGCACCTGAAACGCCTTCCACCCGTCGGTAATTTGCTTCCAATGATTTAATAACAACCTGTTGTTGGCCCAATAACTCATCCACGAGTAAACAACACAGCTCACCCTGCCCCTCGACGACTACAAGCACACCCTCTTTCGACTTGGTCGGATTGCCCGAATGGACATTAAAAATACTGCGCATTCTAATAACGGGTAAATATTCATTGCGCAGGCGAAAAGTTTCCCCTTTACCGGCAACCTTGTTCAGCATTCTTTCCGTAATGTTAATTGATTCGATAATAGAAACTAGCGGCACAATGTAGGTCTCATCACCCACGGCAACAGATTGGCCGTCAAGAATTGCCAGTGTTAACGGCAAATGGATTGCTATAGTTGTTCCCTTACCCAGCTCTGAAATAATTTCTATATTGCCGCCTAATGACTGGATATTTCTTCTCACAACATCCATGCCCACGCCGCGACCGGAAATATCAGTGAGCTGCTCAGCCGTAGAAAAGCCCGGCATAAAGATCAATTCAAATATCTGCTTTTCGGTCAGAAGGTTATTTTCTTCAATCAATCCTTTTTCTATGGCCTTGGCTAACAACTTATCTTTATCTAATCCGCGTCCATCATCAATAATTTCTATGACAATGTGTCCGCCGCGATGATACGCCTTCAGCTCTATGGTCCCCGTTTCAGGCTTACCCGCTGCAACCCTATCGGCAGGCATTTCTATGCCATGGTCCAGACTATTCCTAATTAAATGAACCAACGGATCATTGATCAATTCAACAACGGCTTTATCAACTTCGGTATTTTCTCCGACCAGTTTCAGCACAATTTTTTTATCTAATTTACTGCTGATATCATGCACTAAACGTGGAAAACGGCTAAAAACAAAACTAATAGGCAGCATCCGAATATTCATGACGCTTTGTTGCAAATCCCGGGTATGCCGTTCTAATTGAGCCAGTCCTCTTTTAAGTTGACCCACCTTATCCATGCTAAAGTTCTCGCCAACTAAACCCAGCATAGATTGTGTAATCACAACCTCACCAACCATATTGATTAAAGTATCAATTTTGTCAGTGTCTACCCGAATCGAACTGGCTTTTGCAGTGGTTTTTGCCGCTTCATTGTCAGCGTCTTGAGAATCAGGCTTTTTAGTTTCTGTGGCCGGCTTAGGTTTCACCTCAACGGATTTTGGGGCTGGATTATTAGGTATGATTACTGCGGCAGGTTCTGGATCGATTTGCTTTACAACGGGGGGTAATTTTACGGCTTTGGCAAGAGGCTGAATTTCCATTTCACAGTCGCCTTCAACCCAATTAAATATTTCCTTGATTTCATCGCCGGAAATATCCCCGACAACTTTTAAATCCCAAGAAATATTGCATTCCTCTGGATCTAACTCATAAAAACCAGGAACATCCTGAATATTAACAGTGGTTGTTAATTCACCAAGTTCATTCAATTCTCGAAATAGTCTTACCGGATCATTACCGGTTTTAAGCAAATCCAAATAAGGGCAAAACGCTATTTTCCAGCCCTGCTCTTCTGATTCAATGGATTCTTCTTCATCAATATCAGGTACATCATTGGCAGAAAGCTCTTCACTTGCGAATTCCTGTTCAACCGGAAACAGAGATTCTTCTGCCACCGAACCACCATTAAGCACAACCTCCAATGCCGCTTTGTGCTTTGCTACGCTGGCATTATTAACATTTTGTTCATTCTGTATCGCAGTCAGCATCTCTCTGAGACAATCAACGGACCCAAGTAGAACGTCTACTGCCGGCTGAGTTACCTTTCTACGCCCATCTCGCATCTCATCAAGCAGGGTTTCCATAATATGGGTGTATTCAGCAACAACGGTAAAGCCAAAAGTTCCACTGCCGCCTTTTATCGAATGAGCTCCTCTGAAAATAGTATTGATTATTTCCGAATCAATATCCCCCATATCGAGCGTTAACAATCCGGACTCCATTGCTTCAAGTCCTTCGAAACATTCTTCAAAAAAGACCTGATGGAATTGTGACATATCAATAGACATAGACTTACCTGTGTGCGCCTAAATTCATTTAAACAAGATTAACCCGAAAACTTTACTTTATTGATCCTTGTCTGGATAAACACCAAAAGTATTCATCTAAACACTTGGAATAAAGCCGCATGGAACCGAAATATATCAGTAGGCATAAACTTTCCTGCATGCGATTAACACATTTAGGCATGACAGCATCAATTAACCTAAAACTTTTAGTAATGTTTTTAATAATTGATCAGGATTGAAAGGTTTAACCATCCATCCTGTTGCACCAGCTGCTTTACCTTCTTGCTTTTTTTCGATTCCTGACTCTGTCGTCAGCATCAGCATGGGAATAAATTTATAATCAGGAAGCGCCCGCAAATCTCTAATTAACGTGATTCCATCTTTATTTGGCATATTGACATCAGTTACTACACAATCAAATTTCCTGGCCTGCGCTTTTTCTAAAGCATCAACTCCATCCACTGCTTCTTCGACATCGTATCCAGCAGCCCTTAAAGTAAATGAAACCATTTTTCTCATTGAAGCTGAATCGTCAACTGCAAGAATACTTGCCATTGTGTTCTCCATTAATCTCTAATTTTCAAAGCAAAACCCGGTACGAATATACAGCGTCCTACATTTAACCGACTAAGTATAGTCTAATTATTTTCCTGTATCGCGCCTCTAAATCTAGCAACTTATTTCTACATTTTCATTGTAGCAAACAAAAAAACACCCCACTAGAGAAATCCCTAGCAGGGTATATTTGGTGCCGATGGCCGGATTTGAACCGGCACAACTTTCGTCACCACCCCCTCAAGATGGCGTGTCTACCAATTTCACCACATCGGCTAAAACATGATTGCAAGGATACTATCTAATACACACGGCTTTAATTATGTTCTACAGTGTATTTATTTGTATCATAAACAATATTTATTACTTTTTTTCAACTGCCTGCTCAGTCCCGGAAACTGACGGAGCCGCGACAGGCACTTCTTCAGATTTGGGCTCAGTCACAGGAGAAGCGTCGTTCAATACTTTTGATCCACTGACATCAGGAATACCAAGCGTATCCTGTTCAACCTTTGGGGCATTCATTACGTCATAAGCTGCGCCCTGTTTACCGTTTAATACTGCAAGCCCCAAGCTGGTCATGAAAAACAAAGTTGCCAGAATTGCTGTGGCTCGAGACAAGAAGGATGCCGCACCCTGAGCTCCAAAAACAGATCCTGAAGATCCCGTGCCAAAAGCAGCGCCTGCATCAGCGCCTTTGCCCTGCTGCATCAATACTAAGCCAACAACCCCTAAACCCAACAACACATGAACAACAATAATTACCTGATACATAATAAAGTCTAAACTACTCTAAATTGAATGATAAATCTTTAAAAAGGATTCCGCATCCAACGAAGCCCCACCAATTAAACCGCCGTCAATATCAGGCATAGCAAACAAGCCTTTTGCATTATCAGGCTTCGCGCTACCGCCATATAAAATTTGTATTTTATCGGCAATAGCCTGATCTTTAGCGGCAATGTACTCTCTTATGTACCGATGAACTTCCTGAGCCTGTTCATCAGTCGCTGTTTTTCCTGTTCCTATAGCCCAAACCGGCTCATAGGCAATCACAGCAGCACTAAAAGCAGCTATGCCTGCCAAATTAATAACCGCATCGAGCTGTGTATTAATAACCGCGAAGGTCTGATCTTGTTCGCGTTGTTCCAGAGTTTCTCCTACGCATAGAACGGGAATAATATTTTGCTCTTGTGCCTGACAAAAACGCGCGGCTACAGATTCGTCAGTATCGCCGTAATAACTGCGTCTTTCAGAGTGTCCTACAAGAGCATATTTGCAATCGAATTCACTTAGCATCGCCGCCGAAACTTCCCCTGTATAAGCACCTGAAGCTTTATCAGCAACGTTTTGCGCGCCTACCGCCAATGAAGTACCTTTAACTAATTCACTAACTCTGGGTAAATACACATAAGGTGCGCATACTGCGATATCCGCACTATTATCCCCTAATCCGGCAATAATGCCTTTTGCAAGCAACTCAGCACTGGCGAGAGTTCCATTCATTTTCCAATTTCCTACAACTAGAGACCGACGCATCACTACTCCTCACATAGAATCAAACTATCTATGATATATATTAATAGCGCTCAATTCAAGCACCCATTGCCTTCTTAACATCCTCGGCTATTTGATACGCGTAATTTTTAACTAAATCTGCCTGCTGCCCTTCTACCATTACACGAATTAATGGCTCTGTTCCCGAAGCTCTAAGCAATACCCGACCAGTATCCCCTAGTTTCTTTTCGATAGCTTTCACTGCTTTTTGTATACGCTCATCCGCCTCGGGATTTATTTTTTTATCAGTCTTAACATTTACCAGAACTTGCGGGTATTTTTGCATTCCGGATTTTAATTCATGTAAATTTTTACCACTACCTTGCATTTCCGCCATAATCTGCAGGGCCGCAATAATACCATCCCCCGTTGTTGTTCTATCCAGGCAAATGATATGGCCGGAGTTTTCGCCACCCAAAATCCCTTTATGCTCCGTCAGCATTTCCATGACGTACCGATCACCCACATTAGCTCTAAGCAGAGTGAGCCCCAACTTCTTCAAGCCATGCTCCATGCCCAGATTTGTCATTAAAGTACCTACGACAGGCCCGGACATTAACCCCGCATCCAATCTTGCCTTGGCAATTATATAAATGAGCTCGTCGCCATCAACTATTTCGCCTTTGTGATCGACCATCACCAATCGGTCGCCATCACCGTCCAAGGCAATACCTAAATCGGCACGATAAGATAAAACTGTTGCAGCTAACTTTTCCGGCTTAGTTGCACCACACTCATCATTAATATTAAGTCCGTCCGGTTCCGCCCCAATCGTAACGACCTCGGCACCTACTTCGCTAAATACATGCGGCGCTATATGGTAAGTCGCTCCATGCGCACAATCAATGACGATCCTCATACCGCTAAAATCAAGTCGAGTCGGAACGCTGGCCTTGCAAAATTCAATATAACGACCGGGAGCATCAACCAACCGCTTCGCCTTACCCAACCTCGACGATTCTACCGTTGTCATCGGCGAATCAATGTATTCTTCAATTTTTTGCTCTATTTCATCCGGTAATTTCGTCCCCTGAACCGAGAAAAACTTAACGCCATTATCATAATAGGGATTATGAGAGGCGCTAATGACAATACCGGCCTGCGCCCTTAAAGTACGTGTTAAATAAGCTATTCCCGGCGTAGGCATAGGCCCTAACAAGCGCGTATCGACGCCCGCAGCAGTCAACCCGGCCTCTAATGCAGATTCAAACATATAACCCGAAATGCGCGTATCCTTACCAACCAGGACAAAACCATGCCCTTCATTCGCAAACACGCGCCCAGCGGCCCAACCCAGCCTCAAGAAAAAATCCGCTGTTATTGGATGTTCACCCACCTTTCCTCTGATACCATCAGTTCCAAAGTATTTTTTTATCATAGCTCTAAAATCTAAAAACAGGTAAAAGGCTAAAGATAACAGCTTACTGTTTCCGCCCGCCCTTTATAAATTACATAAAAAAAGGAGAGACATTACGCCTCTCCTTTAGTGTCAATTCAGGGAGTCCTCAGCTTTGCTCTGCAGTCCCGCCAATTGATTTTTCATTTTTTATATCATCCTTGCTCTTAACATCATCTGTTATGACATCACCATGGGAAGAAGGAGGCTTATCATCCCAGCCTTGCGGAGTCCTTACCGGTTTACGAGCCATCAAATCCTCAATTTGATATTTATCGATAGTCTCATACTTCATCAACGCCTCCGCCATAGCATGAAGAATATCTATGTTCTCTTTCAAAATCGTTTCGGCGCGCTCGTAATTCCGGTCAATAAAAGAGCGAATCTCTTCATCAATGGTATGAGAAGTCTCCTCGGCAACCGTTTTATGTTGCGTTACCGACCGTCCCAGAAAGACTTCGCCTTCTTCTTCACTGTATGACAAGGGTCCCAGACGCTGAGAAAAGCCCCATTTTGTCACCATATTTCTGGCCAACTCGGTAGCGCGCTCAATATCGTTAGATGCACCGGTACTCACTTGTTCCCGACCAAAAACCACTTCCTCGGCAATGCGTCCGCCGTACAAACTGGAAATCATGCTGTCCAATTTTTGCTTACTGGCGCTGTACTGATCCCGCTCAGGCAAAAACATAGTAATACCCAGCGCACGCCCCCTAGGCATAATGCTAACTTTGTAGACGGGATCATGTTCAGGAACCAGCTTACCGACAATCGCATGCCCTGCTTCATGATAAGCAGTCATCTTCTTTTCTTTCTCATTCATGACCATGGAGGTTCTTTCAACCCCCATAATCAATTTATCCTTGGCTTTTTCCAGATCAGCCATATTAACCACGCGCTTATTCATTCTGGCGGCGAATAAAGCGGCTTCGTTAATCAAATTAGCCAAATCGGCTCCGGAAAAACCTGGCGTACCTTGCGCTATATACTTAACTTCAACATCATCGGCAATCGGCACTTTTTTAACATGTACCGCAAGAATCTGCTCGCGCCCTTTGACATCCGGCAGACCTACCGTTACCTGACGATCAAATCGGCCTGGACGCAATAACGCCTTATCCAATACATCAGGACGATTTGTCGCAGCAATAACGATGATACCTTCGTTACCCTCAAAGCCATCCATCTCAACCAACAATTGGTTTAATGTCTGCTCACGCTCATCATTACCGCCACCCAAACCGGCGCCGCGCTGACGGCCCACCGCATCGATTTCATCTATAAAAATAATGCAAGGCGCGTGTTTTTTAGCTTGCTCAAACATGTCGCGCACGCGGGATGCACCCACACCGACAAACATTTCAACAAAATCCGAACCGGAAATAGTGAAGAACGGCACTTTGGCTTCACCGGCAATAGCTCTGGCCAGCAAGGTTTTCCCTGTTCCCGGAGGGCCAATCATCAACGCGCCGCGAGGAATCTTGCCGCCTAATTTTTGGTATTTTGCCGGATCTTTAAGAAAGTCGACCATTTCGACAACTTCTTCTTTAGCTTCGTCGCAGCCCGCCACGTCAGCAAAAGTGACCTTAATCTGGTCTTCTTCGAGCATTCGGGCTTTGCTTTTACCAAAATTCATTGCGCCGCGACCGCCACCGCCGCCACCTTGCATTTGCCGCATGAAGAAAACCCACACCGCAATAAGCAATAACATCGGCCCAAAAGAAACCAGCAACTGCATTAGCATAGAAGGCTGCTCAGGTGGAACGGCCTTGATTTCAACGCCATTTGCCAACAAATCGTCGACTAAATGGGGATCCGAAGGCGCATAAGTCTTGAATATCTGACCACCCTGCATCTTGCCTTTGATAATATTGTCTTCAATCATCACTTGCTGAACTTGACCCGCTTTTACCGACTCGATAAATTGCGAATAAGACATCGACGAATCAGCCCTGTCATTTTGCGGGCCGAAATTATTAAAGACGGACATCAATACAACTGCAATGACGACCCATAGGATTATATTTTTCATCATATCGTTCAATTTACACACCCTGGGCCTGAATGGCTCTTGATTTAAAAACTAAGTGATTATATCAGGAGTTAACTTTCCTGACTGTCGTTATTTATCCGGTTCGCCCGTACATGAAAAATACGACTCCATCATACCGGGCATCTCGTCTCACAGATATTAGGGCCACATAAGATTATTTAAAGCCTTTAGCTAAAATATAAACTTCATTGCTTCGCGGCCTTGATGCTTTGGGCTTTCTGATAGCCACTTTTGCAAAAGACTGCTGAACTTCCCTATGAAAATCCTCAAAACCGGCCCCGTGAAATAGCTTAACCAGAAAAACCCCGTCTTTTGCCAACACAGTCTTGGCCGTCTCCAATGCCAACTCTCCCAAATAAATCGATCGAGGCTGATCCACGCCCTTATTGCCGCTCATATTGGGTGCCATATCCGACATCACCAGATTAATCGGAGCTCCGTCAAGAGCAGCGCACAATTGATCCAGAACGGCTTGCTCGCGAAAATCGCCCTGGATAAAATCAACACCCTCCAATGGATCCATCGCTAAAATATCCAACGCGATAATCTTGTCTTTTTTTCCGACAATCTGCCGTGCAAACTGAGACCATCCGCCGGGCGCCGCGCCCAAATCGACAATATTCATTCCCGGCTTGATAAGCTGATCTTTATCCTGAATTTCTTTCAATTTAAAAACCGCGCGCGAGCGATAGCCCTGAGCTTGCGCCATTTTGACGTATTCGTCATCAAAATGCTCCTGCATCCAACGACTGCTGCTTTTACTTCGTCCCATAACTGTATTTTAGTGTAAAATTTAGGATTTTGATTTAGGAATTAAAGAGTGAACTCTGCAGATAAGAAAAAACTCCGGGCTCAAGCGCACAGCTTAAAGCCTGTCATTATGATTGGCCAATCAGGACTTACAGCCGCGGTGCTGGCAGAAATTGAACTGGCACTTAACAGCCACGAGCTGATCAAAGTGCGAATACGCGCCGAAAGGGAAGATCGTAAACTGATCAGCGAGAAAATCTGCACTGACACCGGAGCTGAACTCATTCAGAGTATTGGACAAATTGCGGTTATTTACAGATTAAACCCTGATAAATAAACAAGGCCAAAGGTACAAGGCAAAAGGGAATAAACACGCCTCCTTTAGCCTTTAGCCTTTAGCCCTTAAAACTTAAATATATTCAATCGAAATAATTTCATAATCGACATTGCCGCCCGGTGCTTTTACCGTGACAACGTCTTCAACCTCTTTTCCGATCAAAGCCCTGGCAATTGGCGAACCGATTGAAATACGACCTTCCTTGATATTAGCCTCATCTTCTCCAACAATCTGATAGGTCACCGTTCTCTCGGCATCAATATCCTCTATTTCCACCGTCGCACCAAATACCACCTTGCCATTGGCATCCACCTTGGTAACGTCAATAATTTGCGCGTTAGATAGCTTGCCTTCAATTTCAGAAATACGCCCTTCAGCGAAGCTTTGCTGCTCTTTCGCAGCGTGATATTCGGCATTTTCTTTCAAATCGCCGTGCGCTCTAGCCGTCGCAATCGATGCAACGATACGCGGGCGCACCACCGACTTTAATTCTTCCAATTCGGCACGTAATTTTTCCGCACCTTTTACGGTGAGAGGTACTTTATGCATTTTTAAAACTCCAATAATTATTTTTAGGCGAAAGGCTAAGGGCTAAGGGCGAAAATCGCCGCCCTTAGCCTTACCTCAACCCAGGCTCTTATGCAGATCCTGCAAGCAATTTACATCGCCCGCATCCAACTCACCCAGCGCGTAACAGGCCGCTCTTGCTCCGGCCATTGTCGTGTAATAAGTTACGCGGTGCTGCAGGGCTTCCCTGCGCATGGTAAATGAATCCGCAATTGCTTTAGCGCCTTCCGTTGTATTAATAATCAGTTGAATTTGATCATTTTTAATCATATCAACTGTGTTAGGGCGACCTTCGTTAACCTTATATACCACTTCGCAAGGAATGCCCGCATCTTTAAGAAACCTTGCGGTACCGCCGGTAGCGACTATTTCATATTTTTTATCGACCAGCATTCTGGCAACGTCAGGCGCTTTGGCTTTATCCGCATCACGAATACTGATCAACACTTTGCCGCTGTGATTCAAATTGACACCGGCCGCGCGTTGGGATTTAGCAAACGCTTCACCGAAGGTTTTCCCCACCCCCATCACTTCTCCGGTTGATTTCATTTCAGGCCCTAATAAAGGATCAACGCCTGGAAACTTAACAAACGGAAACACCGCTTCTTTAACCGAAAAATAATCAGGAATGCGCTCTTTGGTAATGCCTTGTTGCGCTAAAGTTTGCCCGACCATGCAACGCGCGGCAATTTTAGCCAGCGGGTAACCGGTTGCTTTAGATACAAAAGGCGCTGTACGCGAAGCCCGTGGATTAACTTCAAGCACGTAAATATCTTCACCCTGAATAGCAAACTGGGTATTCATCAATCCCACCACGCCCAGAGCTTCAGCCATCTTCGTTACTTGTTCGCGCAATTTATTTTGAATGTCCGGCGCTAACTCATACGGTGGTAACGAACACGCGGAATCCCCCGAATGTACGCCGGCCTGTTCGATATGTTCCATCAAACCGCCAATCAACACTTGCTCTCCGTCATAAATAGCATCAACATCCATTTCGACAGCATCGTCCAAGAAACGATCCAGCAACACCGGCGAATCGTTGGACACACTAACAGCCTCTTTCATATAACGCTGCAAGCCCTCTTCATTAAAAACGATTTCCATGGCCCGACCGCCTAAAACATAGGAAGGACGAACGACCAAAGGATAACCCAGCTCTTTTGCCGCATTAATCGCCTGCTCGACGGAACGGGCCGTTGCATTGGGCGGCTGTTTTAAATTCAGTCTTTCCAGCAACTTTTGGAAACGCTCACGGTCCTCAGCCAAATCAATCGAGTCAGGCGAAGTACCGATAATGGGCACGCCCGCCGCTTCCAATGCGCGCGCCAGCTTTAGCGGCGTTTGGCCGCCATATTGCACAATCACGCCTTTGGGTTGTTCAATATGAACAATTTCCAGCACATCTTCCAGCGTTAACGACTCAAAATACAAGCGATCCGAGGTGTCGAAATCGGTAGAAACCGTTTCCGGGTTGCAATTGATCATGATGGTTTCGTAGCCGTCTTCCCTCAATGCCAATGCGGCATGTACGCAGCAATAATCGAACTCGATACCTTGCCCGATACGGTTAGGCCCGCCGCCGAGAATAATGATTTTATCCCTGTCGGAAACCCTCGCCTCGCATTCCTGTTCGTAAGTCGAATACAAATACGCCGTATCGGATGAAAACTCCGCAGCACAGGAATCAATACGTTTGTAAACCGGCCGAATATTCTGTTTATGCCTCACGTTGCGCACTTCAGACTCGGAGGTATCCAGCAGTTTAGCCAATCGCAGATCGGAAAAACCCTTGCGTTTTAATTTATACAACTCACCTTCTTTCAAGGTCGACAAGGTTTTAGTCGATAAAGATTTTTCAGTAATGACCAAATCCTCAACCTGCGCCAAAAACCACGGGTCAATTTTACTGGCCTCATGCACATCGCCCAGACTCATACCGCTACGGAAGGCATCGGCGACATACAGCAAACGATCCGGCCCCGGATGGCGCATTTCACGCTGCATTTTTTCCCGAGCATCTCCCCGGCTCAAATCGATAACTTCATCAAGACCGCTGATGCCGATTTCCAAGCCGCGTAAGGCTTTTTGCAATGATTCCTGAAAAGTCCGGCCGATAGCCATGACTTCACCGACAGATTTCATCTGAGTAGTCAAACGATCATCCGCTTGCGGAAATTTTTCAAAGGTAAAACGCGGCACCTTGGTGACGACATAATCGATCGTCGGCTCAAACGATGCAGGTGTCGCACCGCCAGTAATTTCGTTCTTCAACTCATCCAGCGTGTAACCCACCGCCAGTTTCGCCGCCACTTTGGCAATCGGGAAACCGGTTGCCTTGGACGCCAACGCAGACGACCGCGATACGCGGGGATTCATCTCGATAATGATCATCCGTCCGTCTTTCGGATTAATGGCAACCTGCACGTTAGAACCGCCGGTATCGACGCCGATCTCACGCAAGATCGCCAAAGAGACGTTACGCAAAATCTGATATTCCTTATCGCTTAACGTTTGCGCAGGCGCTACGGTAATGGAGTCGCCGGTATGCACCCCCATAGGATCGAAGTTTTCAATCGAACAGACGATAATGCAGTTGTCCTTGGAATCACGCACCACCTCCATTTCGTATTCTTTCCAACCCAGCACCGACTCTTCAATCAGCAGCTCGTTGGTCGGCGATAAATACAGGCCGCGTTCGCAGATTTCAACAAACTCTTCCTTGTTATAAGCGATGCCGCCGCCGCTGCCGCCCATCGTAAATGAAGGACGGATAACGGTCGGATAGCCCACTTCCTGCTGCGCCGACAACGCCTCTTCCATAGTATGCGCAGTTTTTGACTTTGCCACTTCATAACCGATTTTCCGCATCGCCTGATTGAACAGTTCTCGGTCTTCGGCTTTGTTAATAGCCTCTTTGGTGGCGCCGATCATCTCGACGCCGTATTTTTCCAAAACGCCGTTGGCGTCAAGATCCAGCGCGCAATTCAATGCAGTTTGCCCGCCCATGGTCGGCAATATCGCATCGGGACGTTCTTTAGCGATGATTTTTTCTACGGTTTGCCAGTCGATAGGCTCGATATAGGTCGCATCGGCCATATCCGGGTCGGTCATAATCGTCGCCGGATTGGAGTTCACCAAAATAACGCGATAACCTTCTTCCCGTAGCGCTTTACAGGCTTGCGTGCCTGAATAATCAAACTCACAGGCTTGACCAATAACAATGGGGCCCGCCCCCAGTAATAAAATCGATTTTATGTCGGTTCTTTTTGGCATTTTGTTGATTTGCTCTGCTGATTACTTGTTTACTTGTTCCATCATCTCAATAAAATCATCGAATAAAGACTCCACATCATGAGGACCGGGACTTGCTTCAGGGTGACCCTGAAAACTCATCGCAGGGCAATCGGTGCGCTTGATACCCTGCAAGCTGCCGTCGAATAATGACCGGTAAGTCGGTACGACATTGTCTGGCAGACTGGCTTCATTAGCCGCAAAGCCGTGATTCTGGCTGCTGATCATGACCCGGCCCGTAGCTATTTCCTGAACCGGATGGTTGGCGCCATGATGGCCGAATTTCATTTTCTCGGTTTTCGCGCCGCTGGCCAAAGCCAACAACTGATGCCCCAAGCAAATACCGAACACCGGAATCTTCTTTTCCAGAATTGTTTTGATAGCCTCTATCGCATACGTACACGGCTCAGGATCGCCGGGGCCATTAGACAGGAAAACGCCGTCAGGCTTCATCGCCAACACGTTTTCAGCCGACGTTGTTGCAGGAACAACGGTGACTCGGCAACCGCGATTAGCCAGCAGCCTGAGAATGTTGCGTTTAACGCCAAAATCATAAGCCACAACGTGCTTGGTCAGATTTTCAGCTTGCCTATGCCCATGCTGCAAATGCCAGATATTTTCAGTCCATTCATAAGGCTGATCGACAGTGACTTCCTTAGCCAGATCCATGCCCTTTAACCCTGGAAAGCCTTCAATCGCTTTTTTTGCTGCGTCCAGATCAAGCGACTCGCCCGCCATAATACAGCCGCGTTGCGCACCTTTGTCACGCAAAATCCGGGTTAATTGTCGGGTATCGACATCGGCAATAGCGACAACGTTATTATCAATCAAATATTGCTGCAACGTTTTTTCGCTACGCCAGTTACTGACCAGCAACGGCAAATCCCTGATCACCAAACCGCCGGCAAAAACACCGGTAGACTCGTCGTCTTCGCCAGTCGTACCGACATTACCAATGTGCGGATAGGTTAAGGTCACAATTTGCCGGGCATAAGACGGGTCGCTCAAAATCTCCTGATACCCGGTCATCGCCGTATTAAAAACCACCTCGCCCACGGAACACCCATCTGCACCAATGGCTACACCGTTAAAAACCGTCCCATCTTCTAAAACCAATAAAGCAGACCTAGTCAAACACGTCACCTCAAATGTGCAAAACGGGATGAACCCTTACGGACTCATCCCGTTGTAAAAAAACAAAACTGGGGTAATTTTACGAGATTATGCGGATTGGGTCATTAACAATTTTTTAAACCCGAAGCACCAGGCCCATTGCAAAGCCCGTTTTGCACTGGATAAGATTAATGCGGTTCAACCCAGCCGTGGCAAAACCGGAGAAGACAAAGATGAGATCTTTTGCTCAACACCGATAATCGCCCGATTCAAAGTGCCGAGATTTTTTTCTTCAATGATTTGCATACCCATCACGTAAAAAATGGGCATCCATAGCGGATTAATCAGGATTCCGCCCAACGCACTTTTCCAGGTCCGTTTCAGGTTCTTTAGCGGATTAAACGACTCCGCCAAAGAATGCATCGGACAGTCGGTAAAGACAGCGGCAATCGGATGCAGAATGACTTTATCATGCCCTTCAAGCTGAGCCATCGACGCCATGAGCTTTCGCTCCATATTGTGGTAATTGATTCGGGCAAAACCTGAAGAAACGGCAAAAGTAAGCGCCACCAGAGGCAAAAGAATGCTCGGCGGCGCTACAGGTGCGAAAGTGGAAGATAACATGACGATGCAGAGTCCCAACATCAAAGCGTCCTCGCCCCGCTCCACATCGCGATCAATGCCTTTGATAATATCAGGAACAGCATCGCCAAACTGGCCTGTTAAATAATCTTTTTTTTGTGCCATGGTTATTCTCCTTATGGATAATGCTTTAAAAGCACACCTTATGAAAAATGTCACATACGCGAACCCGGTTCACTGGATTGAGATATAAAATCCAGAAAAAGTCGCGTGTTCTTTACGCCGGAATTACCGGCCCACGCCTTTTGGTTAATTAGTATTCTCCGTTACGGCCAGTTTAATTGAGCTTTTAGTCAACGGCAAATATGAAATTCGGAACCGAATATCCCCAGCTAACAAACTTTGCCCCTATTGCTCATCAAGCCGTTTGAGGTCACGATAAAAATTCTCGTGCCCTCCAAAAGTCAACAGCTTCAGACTGTCCTCGTCGAGGATGCGGTAGGCCGGCAGGCAAAGCTGATTTGAGAGACGAAATTGTATACCCGCACACCGGACAAATCGCCAACCTTGGCTTCACCGATTTCAGGGTCAGAGCTAATGGTTCGCACAGCCTCATCAAGATCTGCCTTTTGAGACGAATACAATCTCTTCACCGCTCGCACGAACGAGGGCGTGACAAGCAAACGCATCAGTTGAACTCGTACTCGCCGACAACCTCTTCCTGATCGGCGATCAGAATGTCGCGAATCATGACAAACGGCAGATCGGGATTTTCCTCCGCTATCTTGCCAATCTGCGACCAATATTCAATTTGCTTAGGCACCGAGCGATGCTGAATTTGCGCGTAGCGCTTGGCCTGATCGACCAAGGCTTCTGAGAGTTTTACATTGACGGACATGACAACCCCCAAATCAAAAAGCCATTATAGGCCACAGGTTCCCAAAAGTAACCTTCATGAAAAGGCGCAACGAAATTGCACTTTTATTCAACGGAAAATTTGAATTGCCCAAACTGAATAGATCGTAACAAACTAATAGCAATGGCGGCTTCCCGTTTAAGGCGGGACACATAAAAGGCTTAACCGTTCGCCCTGAGCTTGTCGAAGGGTGGACGGTTAAGCCGATCATGGTTCGACAGGCTCACCACGAACGGCTTAACCTCAGATTGTGTCCCGGCTTAAGTTGGTAGCCGCAATGGCGATGTTTTAAGCTCGTACCTTGCATTAATAAAGCTCACGGATATAAATAAATTTACTGTTGCCTTTGTAGATGCCGAAGGTGGCGCGGGCGGTAGGATCGGTATCATGAACACCATCCCATTTGAAATCCAGCCAATCAGGTGACGCGATGGTGACAACAACGTAACCGGTATGTGTGGCTCCGGGAGCAGCCAGACTGAAACCGGCATCACCCGAGTCCAGCGGATTACTCAATGTGGATGTCGTAGTCCCAGTGCTGGCGAGATTGAGAGCCAACCCGCTCCCGTCCGCCGGAGCGGTTAGCGCGGTACAACTGTCTGCCACATTGGTAACCCAACTAGTGCCATTCCAATATTCAGCCGTCAACGACATAGGCAAAGCAAGCAATTCTGAACCATAGGCATTTTGTAACGTCAATCGCCCATAACGTAGCGGCGTACTCGGACCTACGTCAGATGCTGCCATAGTTACACCGTCCGAATCAGTAGGCGCAGCCCGCACAACAACATTTGTTTCGCCTGTTAACGCAGTTGGACGGCTTAGTTGGTGCCAGGCTGTAACCGTAGCAACTCCATTGCTCCAACTGCCCTCTGGCACGGTATCGCTTTCACTAAGCACCGAACCGACGGGCGGGTTAGTAACCGTAAAGCCGAAGTTAGCCCATGTTGTTAATGCCAATTTCGCATAACTTCCAGCGTAATTTTGCGTGGTGATATTGTTTGAATTTTGCGCTATCAGTGTAAAGGCAGTACTACTAAATCCATCCTGACCGAAATAAGTAAACGTACCGCAACCGGGGCTTGGCGTTCCTGATGTTAGGGTAAAATGGTCTGGCCTAAAACGCCCCACCCATGACGTACTAGCAAAGCTGTCGGGATTGGTGAAGTACGCGACACGAGTACTAAGGTCGACCCCGGCATTAAGGTAATTCACCGAAGGCGTTGCCCTCAATGTAAAACTACCCACCTCATTGTAACTTAGTGTCGAGAGTATAGCGCTACCGCCCGTCAGCGCCACGCTGCTGTTGGTTAAGTCACCTGCGGTGCCGGTTCCAGCCGGGGCGTCGAACGGCGTCGCCGGCGCAAATGGTGTCCTGGGAGACAACACCACTGTGTCCGCGTAGCTATGCGCTATACCGCCGCCGGTTATCGCAGTGTAATCGGCACTCGCTCCCGGCAAACCGTTGCTGAAAGTATCTCCCGTACTGTTCCACAAATAACCTGCTACCATAGCCTGAAAGGCACTACCGGCGACCATAGGCGTACCAGTTGCATTACTGGTGGCCGGGTTATTGATCGCCCCCTGCTTGACGTTGGATGCAACCACGGCAAACGGGCGCACTGCGAGTGTCGCGCTCGAACCGGTAATAGGGACGCTAACGTTGGAGTCATCTCGCAGGTTAACTGAATAATTACCGACATCGGTGGTCATCAAACAGAAATTGGCTACACCATTAGTAAATGTCAATGCCGGAAGGTAGTTGCTGCCGGCATTAAGTGCAGGGGGAGCAATCGAAAGCGTCGCACAGCTGCCCGTAGCAGGTAGACAACTCCCCTCAACATTCGTGGTGCAAAGCTCCGGCGCATAGGCGCCAGCCGGGTGCGTCCCAGTCGCAATCGAATACCAACCATCAAGATTCTTTGCGCCACTATACGTGGTATCAGTACCGCAACCGCTGCTGCGGGTAATGCTCATCAAATGGTTGCGCCCCGCCACGACGCCGGTACCGAGCGTATCAGGAGTAGTTACCGTAAATGCGGTACCGCGGTACTGCAAAGGAGTTGAAAGCGTGGTACTCAGCGTTCCGCCATTTTCACTGACAGAGATATAAATATCCTCTGCGTTAGTATCAGTCAGATAAAACTTCGCCACGCCGTTATCGGCGGCGGCAAAAGTATACTGGTTTCCCGAGGAGAGAGTGCCATTGGCACTGCCAGAGACTTTACTCCAGGCCACAGTGGTAGAATTACTGCCGCTCGGCGAAGAAACTCTTGCGCCAAGGGTAACAGTGTTCGTATAGTTAGTAATCACGTTACCACTGCTGTCATGAGCACTCACTGTAATAACCGGCTTGCCGTTCGAATTCGTAGCACAGGTCGTTGGCGACAAGTTATCTACCAAAATGCTAAAGCCCGAGGGCGGAGTATAAGAATTGGAGCAAATCTTAAGTCCCCGGATCTCGTGGATATTAGTATCGGAACCACTAGCTCCGGTAAATGACAACTTCCAATTTGTCGGTACGTCTGCCTGACCGGTGTTATAGGTATAGATGTCGGGCAGATTCAAATTGGGTAGCGTTACGTAGTTATTTCCCGTACCTGTAGCATCACGCTCAACCTTGACTTTCGTGGTCTTGACACCCGTACTGGTATTGCTATTCCATGTATACGCGCTTGCATCGACCGTGATGCGATAAAGATATCCCCACGAGCGACTGGAACTCAGGGCATGATCGATCTCGGATACGCCGAGTGAACCAGTAGTAACTAAATAGGGATAGTTACTAGTGCCAGAACCTGAGCCGCGCAGGGTGACCGATTCTGGCGCAAAACCCGAACCTCCCACTCGCCCCTCGGTAGGATTGGCAAAGTTACCCCACTCATCAAGACCTACGCCCAACCATCCACCGGCAAAGCCGTTAATATTTGTCTTCTGCGCGTACCCTAAAGAACCGCCATAAGCTCCGGCAACCGGGGTAACAGAGGAATCGGACAAAATTAGAGCAATGCCGTCAGCACCGCACGGATTTAATGCCGTACAAGGACTCGCCGTCGAATTAACCGTACTGCCATAAGCGTAATGTTGAAACTCGACAGTGATCGTATTTCCAGCGGCAGGAAATTGGCCGGGCAAAGTCGCCACGGTTGATACATTGGTGCTGGCATCCGTCAGCCGCAGGCTATTGGATACGATGGACGGATCGCCGAAGGTGCCGCTGCTGTGTCCAACTACCCAATTAGCACCGAAGATGGTCGATGGGTTGATATATGTGCGGCCGAAGTTATCGCAAACACAAGTCATGCCCGCCGGAGACGTGCATGGAGCATCCACCACACCTACTTCTCCCACGGCAAAGCCAATATTTGCAGTAACAGGACCTGAAACGCCTGTAATACTTATTGACGTTGAGGTGCGAGTCCCGACAGTCGGTAATGTCCAAGCACTGCCATCGTATTTACCAACAATAAAATTGCTCGTCGTGGCCCCGATGTCAATATCGCCGGAAACAAAGGTAAAAGTCGCTCCGAAACTGGTAACCGCGGTAGCCGTATCGCCCGTTGCCCATAACGACCAATAACGGTTGACATCTTTAGTGGCATCGATTCCCGCCGTGGCAATCTGAGGGTGCTCACTGCCGATACTACTGCCCGTCAATGTTGTTCCGGCTGCCGATGCGGTCAAAGCCACGCTAATCGGCGCATAAGTAACGCTGCCTACGGGAAAAGTACAAGTAGTCGTACCAGTAGGAAATTTCAGTCGCAGGTTACCATTAACAAAACCGCTGGTGCGTACCCAGCTGGTTCCGTTAGTCGAAGTGACGTCGGTACAGTTCGCCGACAAAGCCAGGGTGTTGTTGCTCGTGGAGATGTAGCCGTCAGTCAACGTCAGCAGAGTTTTGACTGTAGCGCTGGCATTGAGGGCGATTCCAGTGGTGTTGTTTATCGCCAGATTGGGGAAAACGGTGAAAATATCCGTACTATCTATGTTCTGTAATGCCGTACCGCGAAAAGTCCAGGTGCCGCTATCGGTGGTGCCTAAGTTGAAACTGGCTCCAGTCGTATTGGAGAAATTGCCATAGAGGTCAACATTCGAGCTGCCCAGCGAAACCGTGCCATTATTAACGAAGTTGCCGCCAATGCTTAAGGTATTGGTACCCGAAGCGTTGAGCGTGCCGCCGTTGGTGAGGTCACCCAGTACTGGCGTGGTGGTGTTCAGTGTCACGGTGTGAGCTCCGAGTATTGTCACCTGGTCGCCGGCCAACGGAATCCCGCCGCGACAATTGGTCCAGGTCGTTGACAGAGTCCAATTGCTGCTGGCGTTACTGGTGCAATTTACCGATGGTCGCCTATAGGCAACACTAATCGTCATGTGGTCCACACTGATAGTGCGCCCCCCACCAGCAGTATCCGACTTCCGGGATGCTAAGGCCACACCGAAATTTGAGGAATTGATATCTGCCGCAGTCCAGGTTTCGCCCCACAGGTCGGTAGCGCCACCATGATTGTCATAGGTGTTAGGGTCAGAATTAGGGTATGTACCCGTGTTAGACTTATCGGTTGCACCGATGACACCGCCCTTGACGATCTTCATGGCCGCATCCTGAAGATTTGTGCTGCCCGCAAAACGCTCAACGCCAACCGTAATACCTTCGATAATCGCATCAGAGGGAATCGCAAAACCATAGCCGGTACACTTCAAATAATGTGTGGTTTCACCATCACTCACCGATGCCGTGGCATAAGCGTTATCGCTGCTGACCGGGCCGGTCAACGTACTCCATGCCTTTGTGCCGATGCTAGCATCATCGACACAAACCGTGGGACTGGCCGGCCTGACAATACTGTAGATTTCTCCGCTGAAATCGCCATTACTATTCCCCGTCCCCCCAAGCGGATTACTTGCAGCATCGACAATGGAATCATCATCCGCTAGATCAAGGCCCAAAGTGCCATTGCCAGTACCTGTGTTTGCTGCGACTATCCATGCAGTGCCGCTGCCCGTCACCGATGTAATGGCCGCGCCACTTACCCCACCGGCTTGAACCAAGGCAAAATCGGCTGTATTCACGCCGGTCACGCTTTTGCTAAATGTCACAGCCCAGGAGACGCTCGACGAGCCAGTTGGCGTTGGATCGACAAGCGCAATGGAAGAAACAACCGGTGCAGTCCTGTCTATGGTGTATACCTGTCCTGTGAAAGTCGTAGGAGTCACGGAGGGGCTGATACCTGTAACATTAGCCATATTCAATCCCAGTGTACCCGTGCCCGTCCCGGTGCTTGCCGTAACTGTCCACGTGGTGCCGCTGCCGGTGACGCCAGTAATCGCCGGTGTGCCGCTCAACCCGGAATTAACGAGCGTAAAGTTGCCGGTGCTTACTCCGGTTACACTGGTATTGAATGTGACATCCCATGAAACACCGGCAGCGGCTGTCGTGCAGGCACCGACACAGTTGATCGAGGTTACGGCAGATATCGTGTAAGTAATATCTATCCGCCCTGCCGCACCTGCTCCACCATTCCTGTCGGTGCCGCTCTCCGCGCAAGCGCCGCTACCTGCCCCCCCCGCAGTGCTGCCAGGGCTTCCGTTTCCGCTGCTGTTACTGGCACCGCCGCCGCTACCGCCGCCGGTTGCCGTACCAACTCCACCGGTATTTCCCGAGGCATTGCCGCCTGCTCCGCCGCTGCCTGCGCCGCCGCCGCCCGAGCCGCCATTATTACAATTACCACTACCACTACTAGCAGACCCAGCCGCGCCGCTACCGCCCGCGTTGATAACATCACCTATCCCGCCGCTTGAGCTCCCCATGCCCGCCGTACCGTCGCCCCCATTACTTGCCGCGCCGCCGCCGGCAGCGCCGCCTTTAGCAACCACGTCAGTCCCATTAAAAGTAGAATCATCCCCGGCGGTACCGTTTCCTGTAGATACAGTTCCTCCAGCACCGACCGTAATTGCATATGAGTTACCCGGCGTAACCGCTACAACTTTGCGGGCATATTGCCCACCTGCGCCGCCGCCGCCTTTGGCAGGGTTGCCTGTCACGCCGCCGCCCGCACCACCACCGCCCCACGCTTCCACAGTGACAGACGTTACGCCAGATGGGGCTGTCCAGCTCGTAGTTCCCGATGTCGAAAAAGTTTCCGTCGCCGCCTCGGCAGTGCCCGCCAGCAAGCCTAACATCAGAAAAACAAAAGCTAGAGAACCTATAAGATGAATTCGCCGACAGGAATGTGGGGGCAATCGGGAAGAAGAGATCAAATCTTGTTTTTTGCTTGGAATAGCAATAGCACCGGTTAAGCTGATGATTTTCTCAAGCCGATATTTTTGACCGCAGTAAGTTGGATTACAAAAAACCGCAATCCAGGCTATGTATCTTTGCAGCACACAGAACAAACTCAAACAGACACTATTTTTCCAACCCACTTTATTGTGCATTTTTTTTACTCTCTCGGTTGCACTGCTTTCAGCAATTATATTGTCTCGTTTTTCGAAACGTTTCGCGGCAGTTAAATGTAGCTGCTTAGCTCGGGCATCACCGAAACGTTAGGGACGGGGTTACAAACCCCGTCCCGCTTGGAAAATCCGTTTTATCGACAAACGATCAACCATCACCCAGTTTCTCTCGGCAAAAGCGCCGCATATTCCGATAAGTTTGTTCAAGTCTTGGGATAATTGCAACGGCTTCATTGATAGCCTCAAGCAATGCCTCTTTTTCTTCGGGATAAGTATGCGTCAAATCGTTGCGTACTTTCCGGTAGATATTCCATTCGCCCGGTTCCACTAAACGGAATTTTTCAAGTTTGTTAAGCTTGTCGATAAAAGTCATTTCCGATGTATCGGCTTCTATCGCATCAACAATCAGTGGAATCAATCTCCGTCCAATGCCATCCTGAATCTTCATGAACCGAAAGATCATTTGGTCAATATGCTCTACGACATCCGCATCATCCAGATGTTTAATCCCAATAGGTAAATATGGATTAAGCTTTCCCAACGCGTGGTAAATATGAACAAAATTTCTTTCCTGCTCGGAAACAGCCGACTTCATTTTCTCAGAGAGTTCATTCATAGCCTGATCCCTTTATTTCTCGCGACATCATGGATAGGCAAATGCGCGGATGTACCTATTTTATTGATAACAACATCTATTTTTTGATCGCCGAGCCGCTTTATCAGCTCGCACCAAAAACGCAACTTCTTGGCATAGGCATAGTCTTCTGAAGGAAGCTCGATATACAAATCAATGTCGCCCCCCTTTAAGGCATCGTCTGCCCTCGATCCAAACAGCCATACGGCAGCTCGCTCGCCAAATACAGCGTTTGCGGTTTCTTTGATGGTTTTTGCTTCAGAGGGTGCAATTCTCATGGCTACTCATTTTCTGGTGACTTGCCGCTAGAGCTGGCTACCGGCGATTCTAATTGATCATTGGTCGTTTTTCTAATTTGTCAAAATCGCGCCCCGCCCGGCTACAGATGACAATACAGCCGGACGGGGCATGTTGCCCCGTTCGAAACGTTTCGCGGCAGTTAAATGTAGCTGCTTAGCTCGGACATCACCGAAACGTTAGGGACGGGGTTGCAAACCCCGTCCCGCTTGGATTTCCTCTATATAATCATAACGATACGAATTTCGGTCAGGCACTAATTATATTGCCTCGTTTACACGCACCGGGATCGTCGTTTGTTCCATTTTTCTATGTATTGAAGTTCACTCAACTTATTCCATGTTAGTTCCTATGACGCGCACGGCACGCCCTACAGCGGATGTCTTTACCTGATTATAAAGATGCTTCAGCTAACGCAAAAAACTCCGTCATCCGGCATGAATGCCGGAATATAGAGCCAGGGATAGCGACTATCCATGGCGCCCGTATCCGGTTTAGGCATTATGCCAAGTCATACCTTCACATCCATGTGACTGGATACCGGCATCCATGCCAGTATGACGGCGCTAGCTGAAGCCACTTACTAATCAGATGTCTTTATGCCGAAGAACAACAATGAGAAAACCAAACTTTTTTAGACGGCTATATCGGCAACAGTCCTGTAGGGTACGCTCCGCGTACTCTACTTCAAATTCGTGGCGATTAATAGGTACGCAGAGCGTATCCTACAAGGCTCGCCATACCCGTCGGGAAGCCGGTATCCAGTGTCATGATGGCGAATTCAAATCCATTCGGATGATTGAAATAGCGCTCATGGAATCTAATAAAATAGAACTATCCGAATAAATTATCTAGCGAATCGACAGCCAGGACGCGTTCTACCCAGAGGTCTAACTGATCTTTGTCGGCTGCATTTATTTTTTGTTCCGCCCAGTCCGGTACTGCGCCGAATTTGAGATTGAGCAGTTTTAACAGGGTCTTGGCTTCGCCTTTGATTTCGCCTTTGATTTCGCCTTGAGCTTCTCCTATCGCTTTTCCTCGAGCCTCGCCTCGCAGTTCCCCCTCCTGAATCCAGGTAGGTATACGTTGTGCCAACATAGTCTTTATCTCCACTAAATCGTTGATATTAGTCATCGACTGACCCGAATCGCCGGGTTCTTGCAATACGCGATTGATCCAGACGCTAAAACTGCGCCTTAATCGCGTTTGTTCAGGCGTTGCCAGCCATTCTATCAAATTGGCAATTACTTCGATAATATCTTCCTGAGAAGTATGATTTTCCAGCCTGAAAATGGCGGCGACCAGATTTTTCAAAGGCGTGAGTTCGTTCAGGTCGTAAGCGCCTTCATCAAGTATCAGGTATTTGAGCGACGGCATATAACGCTCCAGGCCGCCCGGCAGCTTGACAATCAGCTCTTTAAGTTCGGTCGCTGCATTCCACCGCTGTTCGCCGTTATACAAAACCACCGGAAATATAGGCGGCAAGCGCTTATCGGCAGTCAGTTGCTTGGTTTTGATTAAGTCCTGATACAGCAAGCCTATTTAAGTCATCAGCCTGACCGCCATATATCGATCAATAGTCGACTGAAACTCAATCAGCAAGTAGACATAAATCCAGCTTTGCCGGCATTTAACGCGCCAGATAACATCGTCTTCGCGGCTGCGCAAATCATCGCTGATATAACTGCCGGAAACGATTTCCAGTGTTGTGAAATCGAGTTCGGCAACCCAAGGTTCATGAACGAATCCCTGCAATAAATCGATAACAATTTCCGGTTCCGAAAACAGCAATTTATAGGAATGGTCGTGGGCTTGGTTCATCGAATGCAGGTTTGATAATGGCGGGTATCAATAAGCCGGGCAGCGGCTTGCTACCGCGAAAAGGGCCTGCAACGCTAACTCCCTGGCCGACGCCACGGTTGATTGAAATCATTGCGTTACGGTTGCTGTTATTCGCCGTTCAACAAAAAACCTCCCGACACTGGCATTTATCGCGGTGGCGGTAATTTGGTACACATTGATTCCAGTTGAGCCTTCCGTTGCTGTCGTCAAGGCGCATGTCACAGTTACAGTGTAGTTAACAGCGCTTTCGGAAGTCGTGGGCGTCGCGGGTACTATTAATGGCAGGGTAAATGAGGTCGACCCAACGCAGCTAGAACCCACAATAGCTTGATAAACTCCCCACTCAATTCCTGCCCTCGCCGCCTGATAGGCCATTGCCCCCTCTTCATCCAGCGCGCTGCTTTGGTGCTGCATGGTAGACACCCGGCCGATAAACACGGCGATACCGCCCAATACCACGATCAGGAAAATAGCCATGATGAGGCTGAATCCGCGCTGTTTCATGTTACGGCACATTCTGGACATGAACCTGATGCAGCAACGTTACGTTGTCGCTGTTGTTGGACAGGGCGAGGCGCATCACCACAAGATCGGCGCGTTGGGTAACACCTGGCGTGTAAACAAAACTGCTGGCGGCGCAGTTGACGCCAGTCGCTAATCTGGCCCTAGTTGCGACATCGAGAGGAGAGCTGGATGCACTAGTCGGCTGCTCCGCCTGCCTGGCATAACCGGAATAACGCCACAAAGTGTTTCCGATACAAGCGAATGTTACCGGTCCTGAAATGATCTGGAAACGGTTGCCGGGCGATGCAAGAAACAGCATGCCATCATCAAAACATATTCTGGTTGCTGACAGTGTGCAGGTATTAATATTGGAAGTCAGCTCTACCACATTAGCCCCTGCATAAACAGTGGTGGGCGTAGTGTTGTAGACGACCAGCTCTTCTCCCGCCACAGGAACGGATGGCAATGCGCCGATCACATCGAAACTGGTGTCAGCCTCCACAAAATCAAGGATATCGCCTGTGCAGGCCGCGCCACTGCAATCCTGTTCCTTGCGATAGCGCCCTCCGGTAGTGGTCGGCAAAAACTCGATAAAAGTGCCGCTAACCCGTACGCTGTTAGGCAAAGCAGTACGAAGTTCACGCGCCATGCGGCGCAAAGCGGTATCCGCCACACCGGAAAGTTCGGCGCGGTCGAGCGCCTCGAAATAGCCTTTCAAGGGAGCGGCGAAGCTGGACGCCAACACAGCAAGTATTCCGGTGATGACGATCACCATGACGGCTTCAACCAGGGTAAATCCGGATTGGCTGCGGTTGCAGGATAGCATCACCAGGCCTCCTGTGGCGTATAGCGGGTGCGGTAACCTTCAAGCGCCACAGTGGTATTGAGCGGGCCGGTGACGGTGACGGTGATCGACAGCGAGTCGGCATCAGCAATGCCGTTTATTGCCTTATTCACAACGGCCACGGCGACGGTATAGCCGTTGAAGCCAAGATTGTTACCGGCAATATCCATGATAGCCCCTGACGCCATGCTGAATCCGTTATAGTCGCTGACATTATCAAAAAAAGGGGCGGCGTAGCGCGTTTCGTCGGCTTCAGGACCAAGCTGACCGAGCACCAATCGACTCTCGTCATTCCCACCGCCAGCGCCTCCTGTACAATTCGCCGCGGCCGTTGCTGTCCTGACATTAGGATCATCGGGATCGCAGATGGTAAACGGCATCAGCTCGATTTCTTCCAGCAACGCTTCTGCAATCGCCAGCGCCTGTTTTTTGACCACCGGATCGGCGGAATGCTGCACGTTGAAATTGATCGAAGCAATAATCCCCGTCATCGCCACGCCAACGATGACGATGAAGACAATCAACTCTATCAGCGTTATGCCTCTTTGCCGGACAGCCTCAGGAAAATTAGCAGGCTGTTTCTTCATGAACATACCCTGTCTCGGGTTCGAGGCAAATTACCTTGATTACATCCCCGCCGGACACGGTAATGGTTGTCACGGCAGCCACGTCAGGCTTGCCAAGCCCATCGAATGTAACGCTGGCGAGTCCGTTTACGGAGACGCCGTTCGGCAAAGGATCGCATTGCTCTCCGGTTACTCGCAGTCCATTTACAGAAGAGCCGTTACAAGGATTAACCGGAAAAGTGATTGCGTGCGTCGTCCGATGAGCAATAGCCAGTTTCTGCGCCAGTCTAAGTGAAGATTTGACTATCTCTGCATAGTCGCTGGCCGCATGACCGGCAAAGTTAAGTCGGGGCGCGGCATAGGCTGTCAGTATACCCATGATAACTATGATTAAGATCAATTCTATAAATGAAAAGCCGTTGCACCGATTACTCATGCGACACCGATTCCAACAGTTTTTGTACCGGTTTGGATTGCGGCCATCTATCCTTCAGTATCTTGGCTTGCTCAATGGCTTTGCCGTGCTCTCCTACAAAGTCCAGGCTACGCACGTATTCCATTTGAATATCTTCTGAATGAGGTTGCTGGTTTTTGGCATGATTGATCCAAGTCATAATGTCCTGATGTGACGCCGGTTGTTTAAGCATACTTCCATACTTACGATGCAGGGCGATTTTATCCAGCAAACTATTGAATTCAAATGGGTTAACTTCAATTCCCTTACTAAAAACAGTGTTACTTTTTTCCATCAGGTCGGGCCTTGTTTGGGCAATGCCCAAATTCTGCCAGATAATACCCTCTCTGACATAGTAACTAGCAGCTCGTGGCTGTAAGAGCCGCGCAACGCCATGCCAATACAATCCGCGTTGCGCGTCAACGTGTTGCAATCGATACAAACCATAGTCGGCGGAGACTGATGCAAAAACGGGTAATCCTAACCATATCAGCAAACCAATCATCACCGTATTGTTCATAAAACTGGAACGCAAGCCTAAAACCAGTCGCTCCGACATTTTCGGTAACTGCCAATGTGTTGCGCCCATATCGATAAGTTGATCATTAATGATCCCCAGATAAGCGCCAAAAATAGCCATCAACACTGGAATATAAAAAGGGTAATCCACCAATGCATGAGCCAACATGGAAGTAATGGCTACCGCAGACAGAATAAGCGGCAAGCGCTGCCTGACAATTATCTGCTGACGAAATTTAAACAATTGTCCATACACTGCAACAATCAGTAACAAAAACAAACCCAAGCCCAACAGACCAGTTTCCAGCGCAAATTGCAGGTAGTCGTTGTGAACGAAAATTATGCGTCTATCGAGAAATGGCGGCACTTTATGAGCTTCAAAATAGTATCCGAAGTTATAATAACCGATTCCCAACCACAAATTTTCGAACAGTCCATTCCAAGCAACTCGATATATTTCCCAACGATTCGAGGAGTCGCCGTGTTTGAGTGTAGCAAGAACAGAATCCATGCTCCAACTGGCCAGACCCAACCAAGCATAAAGTTTAAAAAAAACCAAAACAGCAAGGAATCCGACAGCTACTCTGCGGTAGCGTCGCCACTGCGCCACTACTTCGGCTTTCCCAACAAAAGTCACCAAAAATAAAACACCGGACAGTAAGCCCAAGTAACCGCCACGACTTTGCGTTGTCAACAGTCCCGCAAACAGCAACAGCGTCAGCCCGTAAACACCACGCCCGCCACGACCCAATAGGTAATAGCTAAGAATCGGTATCAAGCCGAGATTAAGCACCGTCGCCAGAATATTAGTGCTAGAAAACAGCGCCAGCGCGCGCACACTTTTTCCACCTAAAAAACCCCAGCCGGTCAACCATTGCACTAGCGCCCAAACAGCAATTAGGGCAATAACAACACAAAATATTTTAAAACCTATTTGCATCAACCAGATAGGGTGGCACGAAGCAACAAGGAAAGCAATCAACAGTGTCGCAGGAAAATAGATGCCGCCAGCGTAGTAGGCGGGATTCAGATACAACGCATTAATGAGTAGCAACAGACAAAACCCGACTAATGCGGCATTAATCCATGACAGTGCAAAAGACCGTTCTTGTTGCAACCTAGCCAATACTATCAAAAAGCATAGCCCTAACCACCAGAAAAAAAAATCGATGTAGCGAGATGTCTGCAATAAGCAAAGCAATGCGCTAATAACAAAAAAGGGCGCGAACGCCCTTTTTGAAATTGAAACGAATTTCAAGAGAATTTAGCCATCATCCGGAACAAATAGAAGAATCAATAGTAAAGCTTCTAGTTGTTCCACCAGTATATGTAACTACGCCAGAACATGCTGCCGTTGTAATAGTTACATCAGAGGGCAAAATAACTTCCGCGCTAATAACTGAGAACGCGTTGACATGTTTTTGTTTGGCGTAGGAAATTGCAGCCGCCGATTGAATTGCGGCAACAGCTCCATCTAACACGGCTTCCTTAGCATTTGCATCGAGTCCTTGCAATTTCGGCAACGCAGTCGCCGCCAGAATACCCAAGATTACGATAACAACGACCAGTTCGATTAACGTAAAACCGGATTGAGCTTGTCTAAATTGTGTGTTCATAATTATCTCTTTATCATTAATAGTTTAATTAGGCCGCAGCCCATAGTCTTAGAGCCTCAGCTCTGCGTGTTAGAATAGCGCAATAAATGAAAATTTACAAATTTTCCCAGCCCCCTGCCCCACAAAATAAATAATACCTGAGCGCGGCAAGGACATATAGACTGGCGACCAGGATCAATGCACCGAAAAACCGGTGATAGCGAAAGAAGAACCGCTCGATAACATGATGTTTGCTGTTGATCCAGGACGACACCTGTTCGGTGTCAATCCAGCGATTGGCCGATGTCTCAATATCGCGCAGCAGGCTGGGCTTAGTCAGCACGATGCCGCCGATTAGCGCTGCAAGCACGCTACCTATCAGCAGCATTGTGACCAGAGCGTCCGACAACCACCAGTAGTTCTTCGGTATCAAGGTTGAAATAAATCTGAGGTTGTAGCGAAACATAAACGTGTGCAATATAAACACAGCCCCGATCAATACAGCCGCGCCCATCAACCGATGATGCCGGTAGATAAAAGGCTCTACCCGTCGCCGACAATCAAACGTCACGGCGATTTTTTCAGTGCAAATCCAGCGGGAAAGCTGTTGATTCAAGCGCATCAACTGTTCTGGCTTGAGCAGCATTGCCGCCCCCACCAGAACCCCCGCGATACTGCCGCCCCAAAAAAACATCAGCGAAGATTGCAGCAGAATTTGATTCAATATGTCCATGACATTAAGTATAAACTCGGTTTTACCCGCCACCTAACCCTCTCAACAATTGCCGAGAGAGTGTAAAGCTAACAGCCTGTCGTGGTAATAATGCTGATAATGGGAGCGGCATTGGCAACAGGTTCGGTATAGGTAAACGAGCAAGTGCTGGAGGAACTGCCGCCACGCACTTGAAAAGTCGCCACCGATCCTGACGTGCTGTAGTCATAGCCTTCCGCCTGCAATTCGGTCTGGCTTGGATTAAATACAGTAGTCAGGCCTGCGGCGGTCAGTATGCCGGTTGTGCCGATTGAGGCAGCCGCGGGATAACCGTTAACCAGGTTAATGATACCGGCCTCGCTACACAAGGTGCCGGCGCCGGTAGAGTTGTTATTAGCCGTGCCGCCGCCGGCAGGACATGTCGTGGTATCGGCTCTGCCGTTGCGCGCAAACAAGGTGGCATGAACCATCGCCGAACTTGCTGCAACGCTGCCGCGCGCCGCATTAAGCTTGGCAATACGGGCATCAAGCTGCAAATTGGTCAACCGCGGCAATGCCACGGCAGCCAAAACGGCCAGGATAACGATGACGACGATCAACTCAATCAGGGTGAAGCCTTTTGATTTATTCATTTTTTTAATTGCGTTCGCACAGTTTGTTGTTGTCATTAAAGATTTTTACCATATGCCTAGCGGGTCACAGTTTTAATTCTAGCACTAGTTTGCGCTTTCGCTAAATTGTAATACTAAGATTTTTCATATTAGTCCGAGTGGATTGCGCTCGCCTTATAGGACTCCATCAATAATAACTTCCGCTTAGGGTTCCACGCGCTGCGTCACTGCCATTAAGTTAAGCACATCGACACTCCGTAGGAGCGGGCCGCGCCCGCGATATTGCAACAGCGATTGCAGAGTTATAGCGCCATCATCGCGGGCACGGCCCGCTCCTACAAGGCTTAACTTAATGGCAGTGACGCGCTGCGTGGGAACGATGAGTTTATGCCTCGGGAAGTTATTACCGACCATATCCTTAATTACTCAAGCAATAAATCTATACCCCCCATCGCTCCCAATGAAGCCCTGTCAAGTTTGACGGTTCCGGTCAATCGATAACGGACTTGACGACCGTCTTTGAAAACGTAAACCAGCCGCTTGGCTTTAGTATCAAAATACCAGACGGATTCAGCCCCCGGCGGTGTTTCCGCATACTCGCCGCTATAGTTTTTCGGCCGTTCATTCACCAAACTTAACGGATTGGCGTCATCTATCTCGCTACCGGCAATCGATAGCCCGTTCGCAGTACGGTGAGCCCACAGCTCGCGTAGTTCCCAGCGCATGTTGGCCACATCGGTTTCCATCATTGACACTTCAACCTGACTTTGCGCCCGGTTAATATTAGACAGCACAGTGAGTACCAGTATGGCGATAATACCGTTGGAGATTGCAAAATTGAACAGTCTTGAGACTGCAAAATGGAAAATATTTAACGACATGATTATTTATGCATCGACGCTTTGCCAAGATCCCAGATGGGCAGGAAAATACCCAAAGCCAAAATAAGCACAAGCACGCCCAAAAACAAGATCATAATCGGCTCGATTTTGGCGCTCAAGGTTTTAATTTCGTATTCGACATCGCGCTGATACATATCGGCAATTTCTTCCATTAAATCATCCAATGCGCCCGATTCTTCGCCGACAGCAATCATTTGCAACACCAACGGACTAAAAACCCCGGTATTGGCTGCCGTGCGCAGAATGGACTCGCCGCGTTCAACGCCGGCGCGCATTTGTTCCACCTTGTGCGCGATAAAATCGTTATCGACGGTTTGCGCCACCAGGTTTAACGTACTCATGATGGGTACTCCGCTTTTACTGGACAAGGCAAAGCTCCTGGCAAAGCGCGCCAAGGTTGCTTTGCTGATAATAGGCCCGGCAATAGGACTTCTTAATTTAAGGCCGTCCCATTGATACCGGCCTTTATCCGATGCGATATATGAGCGCAACATATATATGCTCCCAGCGAGACCTGCCAACAAATATGGCCACGAGGTCACCATAAAATTAGAACTGTTCAATAAAATGCGCGTCATTAAGGGCAGCTCCGCCCCCAAGCCTTCAAACACTTTAGCAAATGCAGGGATAACAAATATGTTAATAACGACAATCGCCACGGCCATCGCAACCATGACAAATGTAGGATAGCGCAAAGCCGCTTTGATCTGCTCGCGCATAAATTTTTCAAATTCGATGTGATCAAACAGCCGCATAAATACCTTGTCCAACATTCCTGTAGTTTCGCCGACTCTTACCATACTAACATAAAAACCGTTAAACACTTTCGGGTGCAAGTTGAGTGCGGCGGACAATTCACGACCGCTATCAAGGCTTGCGCGAATTTCGCCTATCACCTTAACAAAGGCCTTGTTTTTGGTCGACGACATCAGGCCGCTCAACGCGCTCATGATAGGAATACCGGCTTTGAGCAACGTATACATCTGCCGGCTGAACATCATAATATCAATCGGTTCGATGCGTTCTTCAAACAGATTGATAGACAGCTTATTCTCGACAGAAGGCGCTGAGGCAGGGAGAATTTCGATCGGCGTAATATTGACACTAAACAGGTGCTTTGCCAGCGCGCTACGGTCAATGGTCTCCAAGACGCCTTTTACCAGCTCGCCGTTGTTGTTACGGCCTTTGTATGAGAAGAAGGGCATGGGAATTAAAGGTTCAAAGTTAAAAAATAACGACAAAAGACAATGGCTACTTCAAAGTATTAAACCATGCCGAGAGCGAAGATAAAAATTTGACGTTGTTCGGAAAAATATTTGTTAATTCAAAGCTCATCTTTCGCTCTTAGCCTTGCACCTTATTTAAATAACTATTCAAACTGATTGCTGATACGCATCGCTTCTGCAACCGTAGTGCGCTTGGCAACAACCATCGCTACCGCATTGCTGCGCAGGGTCTTTCCTGCCATTTGTTGACGTGCCAGTTTGATAAAAACATGGGTGTCATGATTATTGGCCGCATCGCTAAGATTGGTATTCATTTCCAGCAGCTCGTAAATACCTACTCGACCTTGGTAGCCGGTGCCGTTACACTGGGTGCAGCCCCTGCCCCGAACAAAGCTGTGCTGATCCAGGGTATCGCCCAATTCAAGTTTGAGCCAGGTCTGTTCGAAGGGTTCCAGTATGACCGGCTGAATACAACTCGCGCAAACCACCCGCAACAGTCGCTGGGCAATAACGGCCAACAAGGACATGGCGACCATAAAACGGGGAACGCCCATATCGATCAGACGAATGGGCGAACTGACCGCGTCGTTGGTGTGCAGCGTCGATAACACTAAATGGCCGGTCATTGCGGCGCGCAAGCCAATTTGGGCGGTTTCATGATCGCGCATTTCGCCCACCAAAACGATATCCGGATCCTGACGCAGGGCGGAGCGCAACACTCTGGCGAAGTCGAGATCGATCTTATCGTTGACTTGCACCTGGTTAATGCCGGGCAAACGGTATTCGACCGGATCTTCCACCGTGATGATTTTGTTGGCAGTGGAGTTGAGTTCGCTGAGCGCGGCATAAAGGGTGGTGGTTTTACCGCTACCGGTGGGACCGGTAACCAATATCATGCCATCCGGGCGATGCAGCAGCTTGCGAAAACGCGCCAGCATCTCGGGCGGCATCCCCAGTTTTTCCAGAGAAAACCCTTCGGCATTCTGGATCAGCAAACGCATGACCACAGACTCTCCGTAGATAGTCGGCATGGTCGATATACGCACATCGACCGATTGTTGCCGCACTTTAATCTGAAAACGACCGTCCTGCGGTAAACGCTTTTCGGAGATGTCCAGCCCGGCCATAAGCTTAAGTCGCAATACCAGTGCAGTGGAAATTTTCAGGTCGGCTTCAGTTAGCTGGTGCAGTACGCCGTCAACGCGAAAACGGATATACAGCTTATGTTCTTGCGGCTCTATATGAATATCTGAAACCCGCGCCTTTACAGCATCTTCGAATACTGATTTCAGCAGTTTTACAACAGGGGCATCGGCTGCATCGGTCGAAGTCAATAGTAAATTGAGATCAATATCATCATCGCCGGACATATCGCTACGCAATTGCTCGGCCAGATTATCGATTTCATCGGTACGCCGATAGTACTGGTCTATCGCCAGTAGCAAATCCGACTCTCTGACTACGACAGGACGAATGGTTTTTTTCAAAACACGCGTTAACTCATCCAGCCCCATCAAATCGGTAGGGTCCGCCATCGCCAACAAGACATCGAATTCATTATATTCCAGCAGCAAGACACGGAAACGCCGCGCTAACGCCTCGGACAATCGCTTGATAATTTCAGGTTTGTGGGGATATTGTGAAATGTCTAAAAACGGGATTTTTAATTGCTGCGACAGAAAATTAAGCAGTTCCGTTTCAGCAATAAAGTTTAAATTAATCAGGGTTCGCCCCAGTTGCCTCCCGGTTTTCTTTTGCTCGGCGAGTGCCGATACGAGTTGTTCCTGAGTAATAATCTGGTTTTGAACCAGCAGGTCGCCGATACGAATTTTTCTGGTAATGTCCATGAGTCGTTCTTAATTACTGTAGTCAGCTGTTAAATTGAGTCAAATGCACTTGGCGGACCTGTCTGCTCTAAACATTGAAGCCGATAAAGCCACATCTGAACAGCCTTTTCCCGAAGAGGGTGGGAATTTTGCGTCCCTTTTTACCCGCGGCGTTATCTATATACGGGACGCTTGCTCAGGCTTTACCGACTGCTTCACGGTTTTGGTTGTTTTAATTTAGCACAGTCTAAAACAAATACCGATAACTTCCAGTCGGTTGCCACCATAAAAAAGCCCCGGTTGTTTCAAGAACAACCGGGGCTTTCATTTCACTTAAAGCGACGGGGCTTTAAGGCAGCAAGATTACATCATGCCGCCCATGCCACCCATACCGCCCATGCCGCCCATATCATGGCCGCCATGACCGCCTTTATCTTCGCTAGGCGCATCGGCAATCATCACTTCGGTAGTCAGCATCAAGCCTGCTACAGAAGCTGCATTTTGCAGCGCAGTACGGGTTACTTTCGCAGGGTCTAAAATTCCCATTTCGATCATGTCGCCGTATTGGCCGGTTGCTGCGTTGTAACCGAAGTTGCCGGTACCTTTTTGCACTTCGTTGAATACGACTGAAGGCTCGTCGCCGGCGTTGGAAACGATTTGACGCAAAGGCTCTTCCATTGCACGACGCAGGATATTGATGCCGACTGTTTGGTCGTGGTTAATGCCTTCCAGTTTATCCAGCGCGGAAATAGCGCGAACCAGTGCTGAACCGCCGCCAGCAACAACGCCTTCTTCAACCGCTGCGCGTGTTGAATGCAATGCATCTTCCACGCGGGCTTTCTTTTCTTTCATTTCGATTTCAGTGGCAGCGCCGACTTTAATAACAGCAACACCACCGGCTAATTTAGCCAGACGCTCTTGCAGCTTTTCTTTGTCATAGTCAGAAGTCGCATCGTCCGCTTGTGCGCGAATTTGCGCAACACGGGCTTTGATTTGTTCTTCAGAACCTGCACCATCAATAATCGTGGTGTTTTCTTTGGTGATTTGTACTTTTTTGGCTGTACCCAATTGTGACAATTCAGCTTTTTCCAGGCTCAAACCGACTTCTTCGGAAATAACCACGCCGCCAGTCAGCACCGCGATGTCTTCCAACATGGCTTTACGACGATCGCCGAAACCAGGCGCTTTAACCGCTGCAACTTTAACGATGCCGCGAATGGTGTTAACAACCAACGTTGCCAAGGCTTCGCCTTCGACATCTTCTGCAACGATCAATAAAGGACGACCGGCTTTAGCAACGCCTTCCAACGTTGGCAGCATGTCGCGGATATTGGAGATTTTCTTGTCGTAAATCAGAATCAATGGATCGTCTAATTCGACGCTCATGTTTTCTTGTTTGTTGATGAAGTAAGGCGACAGGTAACCGCGGTCGAACTGCATACCTTCAACAACGTCCAGCTGGTTGTCCAGGCCTGAACCTTCTTCAACAGTGATAACGCCTTCTTTGCCGACTTTTTCCATTGCTTCGGCAATGATTTTGCCGACAGATTCGTCGGAGTTTGCAGAGATGGTGCCTACTTGAGCAATCGCTTTGTTATCGATACAAGGCGTAGCGGAAGCTACAATCGCATCAACCGCTTTAGATACGGCTAAATCGATACCGCGTTTTAAATCCATTGGATTCATGCCCGCTGCAACGGCCTTCAAGCCTTCGTTGACGATAGATTGCGCCAATACGGTTGCGGTTGTTGTACCGTCACCGGCCACATCGGACGTGTGCGAAGCCACTTCTTTAACCATCTGCGCGCCCATATTTTCGAATTTGTCTTTCAATTCGATTTCTTTAGCAACCGATACACCGTCTTTAGTGATGGTTGGAGCGCCGAAGCTTTTGTCCAAAATCGCGTTACGGCCTTTAGGACCTAAAGTCACCTTCACTGCGTTCGCTAAAATGTTTACGCCGCGCGCCATACGGACACGAGCGTCATCACCGAATAATACGTCTTTTGCTGCCATTTTTATTCCTTAAATAATTTGTATGTGAATGTGATTGACGTGTTCAGGCTTAGCCTAAAACGCCCATGATGTCTTCTTCACGCATAACGATGAGCTCGTCGCCATCAACTTTAACTTCGTTGCCGGCATATTTGCCAAACAGCACTTTATCGCCAACTTTAACTTCCAAAGCGCGTACGGTGCCATTGTCCAGTTGTTTGCCATTACCTACCGCCAAAACCACGCCTTGGCTTGGTTTTTCAGCAGCAGAACCCGGCAATACGATGCCGCCTGGAGTTGTAGTTTCTTCTTCAACGCGTTTGACTATCACTCTGTCGTGTAACGGACGTATTTTCATCAATATCTCCTAAACATTAAAATTACAGGTTAAATTCAGTTTTAAATTTTAGCACTCACCGTAGCAGAGTGCCAACAATAATCAGTTTTTGCAGTCTACCCCGTTCTTTGGCATCATCCCTTTTCACAATACCGCATCAACATGACTTATGAATGACAACCAACTATTACGCTATAGCCGCCAAATCATGCTTCCTCAAATCGATATTGAGGGGCAACAAAAACTTCTCGCTGCCAGCGTACTGATTGTCGGCGCAGGGGGACTCGGCTCCCCCGCGGCCATTTACCTTGCGGCGGCCGGGGTCGGCAATATCGCCATTTACGATAATGACGTCGTGGACTTATCCAATTTGCAAAGGCAAATTACTCACCACACCCCCGATATTGGGACTGATAAAGTAATTTCAACCCGCCAAACGCTTAATCGACTAAATCCCGAAGTCCGGATCAGAGCCGTCAAACAAAGACTGGAAGGTGAGCAACTTGAATCTGAAGTAATGCGAGCAGACGTGGTTTTGGACTGTAGCGATAATTTCTCAACGCGCTTTGCGATCAATAACGCCTGCGTCAAGCAGCAAACGCCGCTGGTTTCAGGCGCGGCAATCCGCTTTGAAGGCCAGGTGACGGTATTTACGCCGGGTAAAAACAACAGCCCGTGCTACAACTGCCTGTATAACAGCGACGGCGAAGAACTGCAAAATTGCGCCACAAACGGGGTCGTAGCCCCTATCACCGGCATAGTCGGCAGCGTTCAGGCATTGGAAGCGATGAAGCTGATCATGAATATCGGGGAAGCTTTAACCGGACGGTTATTACTGCTGGATGGCTTAACGATGGAATGGAATACGATGAAACTGAGGAAAAACCCTAACTGCCCGACCTGCGGCGCGTGATAGAGAAGCCTCCAGGTAATGCGATTCACCTGGAGGCTCATCAACAAACATATTATTACTTTTTAGCCAGCTTATCCTGAACGAACTTAATCGCTTTTTCGGCAAAATCGTTTACCACCGACGGACTATCACCATGCGGCTCAATTTCACCGAAGGGTTTGTCGCCAGCTTTGGTAAACCTGTAAATAAAATAGCCTAACGGCGCAAACGCAAACGCCGCAATAAGTATCATAACTACAAACAGTTCAGTAACTCCACCCATGACCCCTCCTCATCGTTGTTATATGTGTATTATTATTTTTAGGTGAAATCGGATAATACTCTCTTCCAGGCTAAAAAACATCTTTCGCCTTATTACACATAAAGCCACCAAAAACCTGCCGGGATGCTACTGAAAGAGCGGTTTTTCCGAGTACGTCTACTGGAAAAAATCTTCTGTCAGCCGCGAATCAATCCGTATTTTATTAAAGCTCTTTTGCAAAGAAGACTGCGGCCTTTAGAGGCATCCGCCTAATTAAACCTTTTCAGTTTGTTCTGGGGGTCTGCAATGCTTGAAAAACGTTTTACTGTCATTGAAAATCAAAATAATAGACTTGCTGTCTTATCCGAAATCTATTTCCAAGCATTGTTAACCGCCTTCACTCTAACGCACTAAATCAATTTATTTTTCAAAATTACGTGTACACTATGATCGATTCCTGTCCAGATTTTCGATATATAGAAGCCATTACCAAGTTGTTTTATAAGCCTTGTTAGATATACAACTAAGGGAGATAGAACAACAGGAATCGACGTAAGCATTAGCAGTCGCATGATCTTTACCGTTTATTTGAGCGCAGATATCAACTCAAATTTCCGTATAAATATGTTCTCTTAATACTTTTGATGCAATTTAAAATAAAAAATAAAGGATAGTCGTTATGAATAAAATGTTAGCTTTAAGCATTAACGCCCTATTGTGCTTCAGCTCTAGCGTCGCTTTATCAGCGCCCCCAAAGCATGCGCATTCGGTATTAAGCACCCCTAATCCTACGGGAATACCTATCCCCATAAGACAACCTTTTCAAGAACCCGATGAAGCCGGCGCAGGAGCAATAAATCTGGTTGTAGCCCCTAAGGTATTCACCTACAACGATAAGGACTATGCCTTTCGCACCTACAATGGCAAATTGGTTGGACCGACCATGCGCATAGCCCCAGGTCAAACGTTAAATGTCAATTTAACCAATAACCTATCATCCAAGTTCTCGAAGGACGAGAAGACCAATCTGCATACCCACGGTTTACACGCCTCCCCCAAAGCGCCTCAGGATAATCCTCTTGCCGTTATCCAACCGAATGGAGGCACCAGCGGCGATTATTACCATATCCTCGTTCCTACTAACCAATGGACGGGAACCCAGTGGTATCATCCGCACTGGCATGGCAATACCGCCATCCAAGTCGCAAACGGCATGACCGGCGCCTTAATCGTCGAAGATGACCCGGCTAAACTGCCGCAATCGCTTAAAGACGCACAAGAAAAGATTTTCGTGTTTCAACAGATCCAGGTTAATGATGCGATTGGACAACCGCTCAGAGCAAGAATCACAGCCAGCGGAAAGGCCGTTAGCACTGACAGCATCCCCGTACTCATCAACGGTCAAAGTCAGCCCGTGTTAACCATGCAACCCGGTGAAGTTCAGCGCTGGCGGTTTATCGATGGCGACGGCTCTTTTCACCAATTGAACCTTGTCTTAGAAGGACACGATTTGAATGAAATCGCCTTGGACGGCATGTATACAGGCACCATCGACACCTGGAAAGCCGCCACTCAAATCGGTCAACCCAGTCAGGCCGTGGTATTGAATTCGGGCAACCGTAGCGACGTTTTGATCCAGGCACAGGCTTGTGGCAAAGCGGAATGCTCCTATAAATTAATAGACTTGGCCACCGCAGATGACGAAACCGACCAAATCTTGGCGACGCTGGTAGTGAAAGGCGATGCCAAACCCATGACACTGCCAACTACGGCAGACATGGCAACATTGAAAAGCCAAGTCGATATTCCCACGACCGATGCGCCGGCAACGCAAACTGCAACATTGATGGTGGGCGCTGACGTTTGCAACGAGGGAACGGATTGTGTCGATGGCGTCACCTGGAATAAAGCAGAACCACCAAGACCTATGCCAATAGGTGAAGTACAAAAATGGAAGGTTTCAACCAATAAATTCAGCCATCCTTTTCATATCCACGTTAATCCGTTTCAGACAACGCGGAGCGGGCCTGATGGAAACCCGGAAACTGTTTGGCTGGATACCGCGCTGGTTTCGCCAGACAAACCGGTTGAGCTTTATATTCGCAATGAAGACGTACTGGGTGCCCCGCTTGCTGATGGCGTATCCGTGCTTCACTGCCACATTCTGGCTCATGAAGATGCCGGCATGATGCAATCCATTGAATTTAAAGCGCCGGCAGTTAAATAATATGCCCCCCATAAGAGTAATTCTTGCCGCCTATCGCTTTACTTAAATAGCGCGTCGCACCGGAAATAGTTACCTGTCCTGAACATACGGTAACTTTCAAACCAAACCGGACGGGGCCATGTTGCTCCGTTCAAACCGTTGTAAGTTAGGCCTTCCAGGTTTTAAAACCTGGAAGGCCTGCATGACGCCATCCTCGAGATACCTATGTGTAAGCTCGCGGGAACCCTAAGAGAAAGAATCCTTAATGCCAACCGCCGTATTGCGTGGTTGGATCGCCGCGCCAGCCGGTTGTGGTTTTATTGGCATCGGGAGTATGTATAGTATCTGCCGCCGCGCGGGTCATATTGGCATGGGTATATCCGCCCATCGCTTTTGCCGCTTTAGCTATCGCCGTGGTTGATGGATTAATCTCATATTGAGTAATCGTGTCATGAATAACGGCGGCGACTAATTTCTCTGCACCCGGCTCGGAAACAAACGTCAACAAAATCGGTAAAACCGTATTGGCTGGAACATCCACGCGGTAATGCCCATTATCCACAACCGCATGAACAATTGAATGACCGTTTTCATCGGTCGCTTCGACCATGCCGGTTTTAATCAAGCCCTTATCATTGCTGACCACGCCTTCCAAAACAGTCGCTTGAGCATATTTTTTGACTACGGACAGACTCGCTTTTGCGGTTTTTTTCTCTTGCTCGCAACCGGTGATTGCAAAACCGTTCAAGACCAGCAGTACCGTCAATAAAATTGCGCGCTTCATAAATCCTCCTACTCATTCATCGTATTGTCACTACAAAGTATACTGGATTATCGCGCTCATGCTATCCCCGGCAACGCCGATAAAATTGCCCTAAAACTCTTCCCAGTCGTCGGAAGCGGCCGGCGCCCGCAGCTTTTTATGCTGGGCTGCGGGTAGCGTCAAATGCGGAATAAACCGAGCACTGTCATCCACCTTAAAACTGCTCACCGCAACTACCAGGTTTTGCGCTTGCTCTTCTAACGACTCCGCCGCGGCCGCGGCTTGCTCGACCAAGGCGGCATTTTGTTGGGTTACATCGTCCATTTCGGTGATGGCTTGATTAACTTGCTCAATGCCGGAACTTTGTTCAGCCGAGGCGGCGGTGATTTCGGCCATCATATCGGTCACGCCACGGATGGAGGCGACAATTTCTTCCATAGTCAGCCCTGCCTGGCTAACCAACTTACTGCCTTCTGAGACCCTGTTGACCGAATCGCTAATCAAGTCTTTAATTTCTCCGGCAGCCGTTGCCGCGCGTTGCGCAAGATTACGCACCTCCACGGCCACCACGGCAAAGCCCCGGCCTTGTTCGCCGGCGCGGGCCGCCTCTACCGCGGCATTGAGCGCGAGAATGTTAGTCTGGAAGGCAATATCGTCGATCACCGAGATAATATCCCCGATTTTGCGCGACGACTCATTGATCTCATCCATGGTCATAACGACTTGACCGACCACGGCAACGCCTTTGCCCGCGATGTCGGATGCATCGACGGCGAGCCGGTCAGCCTGCCGGGCGTTTGCTGCATTATGCTGCACGGCGGAAATCAACTGTTCCATGCTGGCTGCGGTTTGCTCCAAACTGGCGGCTTGCTGTTCGGTGCGATGCGACAAATCATTATTGCCTGAAGCGATTTCTTTAGTTCCGGTGTTAATGCTGTCGGTGGCATCCTTGATTTGACTGATAATATCTTTAAGCTTTTCGACCGTGGTATTGGAGTCATTTTTAAGCCTGCCAAAGATGCCGGAATAGTCGTTGTCGATGGTTTCGGTCAAATCGCCGCGAGACAACGCGCCCAACACCCGCACGACTTCATTGAGGCTGGTTTCGCTGGTTTGCATGAGCCGGTTAATATCGACGCCCAAATGACGTAAAAAACCTTCCTTGCCGTCCAGATTCAAACGCATGCTGAAATCGCCTCTGGCCGCGGCTTCCACAATGCCGGCGACTTCATTCTCCGCGATGACCTCATCGGTGCGGTCGTGCCATTCCGCCACCGTGCCCAGCCGTTGACCTTGCTCGTTGATGACCGGGCTGGCGATCACTACCATCGAACGGCCGCCCACCATCACCGACGCTTCATAGTTGCCGGTTAAGGAGCTGAGTATTTTGGCCTGATGCGCAGGATTTTGGTGAAAATCATCCATATTCGCGCCGACCGGATTATCAGCCGAGAACTTTGCTAATTGCCGACCGGCTTCCATGTCGGCCTTGCCGAGCATAGCGATCACTTCCCGATTAACATAAATAATGTTGCGGTCGTTATCGGCAATCATGACCCCGGTGCTGACGTTATCCAGCGCAATTTTGACCCGGAGGGTTTCGTCCGCCGCTTTGCGTTCTGCCGTTATCCGCGCCAGCAATTGTTGTTGCATGTGCTTCATGCCATACAGCAAACTGCTGGTGTCTTTCTCATTAACCTGAATATCCCGCGTTAAATTGCCTTCTGCAATTTCCATTGCAATGCCTTTCGCAAAATAAGGATCAATGCCCAATCGCTTGTCCAGATAACGTGTTAAGTAGAGAGCGATGCCTAATCCCAGACCGATACCGATAGCGGATATGACCAACATGATCATTGACGCGTGCCGGGTCGATTCGGTGATGGCGTGGGCGTTATTTTTTGCGTCGTTCACCCCCTGATTTTTAATTCGATTCAACTGTGTCCGTAAATTCTTCGCCAATTTATTAAAATCTTTCATGACCGAATTACCGGCCTCGACGCCCTCGGTCGCGTAAACCGCGGTCATACGTTTACCTTCGCTGTAATACCAGTCGAATGCGGTTTCAAGCGCTGCTAATTCAGTCATTTTTACAACCGGCGAAGCGACGTTGTTCAGCGTCGCGACATGGCCGTTCTTAACAGCGGCCAATTCTGTTGTTATTTGTGCCGCGTTTTCACCGGTCAAGCGCTCGCGGAACTGCGCAATGCCTTGTTTAAAATCTTCGGCAGCCCGCTGCGCATCCTGGAAACTGTCTGGATCCTGGCTGATTGACGCTTGAGTCAGAAGTTGTTGCACTTGCACGGTATAAACCGCCATTCGCTCTGCCAGCAGCGCATTGGGCAGAAAAGTGCCGTCCACTTTTGCCACGTCGCGCTGAGTCTGCGAAAAATTAAACAAGCCGACTGCAACAATGCCTGTCATTAAACCGATGACGGCAAGAAAACCAAGCAGTATGCGAACTTTGAAGCTGATGTAACCAAACATTTTAAGAGCCTTTGTAGTTGTTATTCCCCGATTCCCAGCTTTCGACACGGGTTTTCTTTATAGACAGGCATCTAAGCAACGCGCCATATCTGTCGGAATGACGCGCTTTAAAATACCTGTTTATAACGATAAGGGTTTCGGCATGGAAAGCGGCCGGGTATCTGTTTTTAGGAGTTAATTAACGGCATGCAGCTTTGCAACTGATTTATGCGTAAAGGATTGTTGAAGGCTTTCCCGTTTTTTTGTTGCTGCGCGATGGTTAATAAAGAAACTGTTCCCGTCGATTTTTTTAGCCTGTTTTTTGGCTTCGGCTGCCAAATCGGCTATATCGACATGAGAGTGGCACTGGCAAGTCGAATCCGAATCCACCAGCCCGACTGACAGGCTTATCAAAGGAAAAAAACATTTTTCTCCCGCTCTGTTGTCAGTATAAATGCCGCCGGTTTTTATGTCTTCATCTTTGTAATAGTGCGGAACGGCTTTTTTAAAGTCGTTTAAAATATTTTCACAGCACTGTAGCCAGTCATTACCGGTAAAAATAACGATAAAGTCATCCCCGCCGATATGACCGACCAGACCGCTATCGGCGGAAATGTGCTGGGTCAGCGTATTGGCAACGGCTTTAATAATATCGTCGCCCGCACTGTAGCCGTAAACGTCGTTAAAGGGTTTGAAGTGATCCAGATCGAAATAACCGAAACTAAAGGGTACGTTGCTTGCCAACAATTGATCGATCTGGTCATTGATCGGGACGCTACCCGGCAATAAGGTCAATGGATTAGCGTGTTTGGCATTGTGGATTTGCTGGCGGGTGATTTCTTCAAGTAATTTCAGTATCGTGCCTATGCCTGCATATTCCCCGTCATTGGTAATGATAAAAGCCTGATCGTCGCGCATGGTTGATGTCAGTTGTTTACTGACTGATTCTATGGCGGTGTTTTGATCGAAACTTAACGGCGCTTTCTCTATGAAGGTTTTTATCGGTTTCCTTCCATACAGCTCAATGCCGTAGCGGCTTGAAAACAGCTTGAATAGAAAATGGTCGCGAAAAATAATGCCTGCCGCGACATTGTTATCAACCAACGGCAGAATGGTTAAATCGCTGTCATGATGGAATAAATTCATGACTTCGCCGATAGCGGTTTCCGATGAAACAGGCGTTATAAATTTAGCGATATGCACCGCTTTGGTCGCGTTAAATTGATTGGCTTGGGGACTGATGATAAATAATGACTGGTCGACTTTTTCCAAAGGAACGGCTGTCGGCCGGGCAAAGTAATAGCCTTGCGCATGAGTAATGCCAAGTTGCTCCACGACTTTAAATTCATCTTCTGTTTCGATGCCTTCAGCAATAACATTGCAGTTAAGAGAGCTGGCAATATTTTGAATGGAGCGAACAAAATTAAGTTTGATCGGATCGCTATGGATGCCTTGTATAAAGTGCATGTCTATTTTTACGTATTCAGGCTGCAATTCCGACCAGAGCCTTAAACCTGAATAGCCCGCGCCTAGGTCATCAATGGCTATTTCAAAACCCATCTTTCTATAATGGATGATTGCTTCACGCATTAATTGAAAATCGTCAGTGGGTTGATGTTCCGTCAACTCGATCACCACAGAACGGGGATCGACGCCGAATTGATCCAGAAGCTTCAGCGTTTCTCCTTTTTTAAAATCCGGTTGCAACAGTACGGCCGGACTTACGTTAATAAACAGCTTCTCCTTAACATTCAAGTCCGCATAGCGTTTTATAGTGACTTCCCGGCAGATGTATTCGAGTTTTGTACTTAAATCGAAACGTTCGGCCGTGTCGAACAAATTAAACGGACTGTGCAGCGGACTATCGGAAGGGCCACGGATTAAAGCCTCGTAACCCATGATTTTCTTTTTAGATAAAGAAACAATAGGTTGAAAATGAGGCGTCAATTGCTTGCCCTGAAGAATTTTTGTTAGTTCATCGTATAAGATTGACATGGAATAGTCCGGCTAATCGCAAAGGTATTTGATCAGAATATGACAAGTTCATTACAGCAATGCGACAAGATTATTACAGTAATATGACAAAATGAAAAATATCGGCATTATTTGTCATATAGTCTGCCCCCTGCATCAGGATAATTGACGGAACTTGCCGCTCATGCCGGTGTCGGTTATAAATCGACTGTCATTTGGATTTACCGGCATACTCCTTCTTGATCCTGGTAAATTGCAACAGCTGGGCTTCAACCTGGCCGTTAAACGATTCCGGCTGATAAGCGCCCTGCTCATTGATCATGCCGGCCTCCATTCCGGTCAGCAATTCAATTGCGTCATCTACGGTTGAGACGGCATAAATAGTGAATTGGCCTGATTGAGCGGCATGCACCACATCCCAGCGCAACATCAAATGTTTAATATTGGTGGCGGGAATGATGACGCCTTGAGTGCCGGTTAATCCTTTTTTGACGCACACATCGAAAAAACCTTCAATTTTTTCATTAACCCCGCCTATCGGCTGGACGTTGCCTAGTTGATTGACCGAACCGGTAATTGCCAAATCCTGCCGCAACGGAATCTGAGCGAGCGACGATAAAATAGCGCACAGTTCAGCCAGAGAGGCGCTGTCGCCTTCAATGCGACCGTAGGATTGTTCAAATACCAGACTGGCGGCGATCGAGAACGGCGCTTTCCGGGAATACCGGGCGGCGATAAAACTCGACAATATCAGCACGCCTTTTGAATGAATAGCGCCGCCTAATTCGGTTTCGCGTTCAATATCCACCACTTTTCCGGCGCCTAAACGGGTGGTTGCGGTGATCCGGACAGGTTGTCCAAAACTAAATTCACCTAGCTGCAATACCGAAAGGCCGTTGATCTGACCGGTAACCCTGCCTTCAATGTCAATTAATACCGTGCCTCTATGTATATTTTCATAGAGTTTTTCCCTGATCTTATCCAGCCGGTGGGTTTTATGATCAATGGCCTGTTGCACATCGCTGTTGGTAATGTGGGCGTGACCGTTACTATCCGCCCAATAGTCGGATTCCGTTAACAAGTCCTTGATACTGCGCAGATGGGTGAGCAGTTTTTCGGCATCGCCGGTCATTCTGGAACTCTGTTCGATAACCCTGGCAACTGCGTTTTGACTCAGGGGACGTAACTTCTCGCGACGGGCGATAGTCGCCAGCAAGCGGGCATAGTCATGGTCGTTATCTTCCCTGGACACCGATTGGTCAAAATCGGCTGCTATTTTAAAAAGATCGTGAAACTCCGGGTCGTATTCGCACAGTAAATAATAAATCAGCGGCTCGCCCATCAGGATGAGTTTTATATTAAGCGGTATAGGTTCCGGTTCCAGCGATGTAGCGCTGCTCAGACTGAGCGCCCGTTCCAGCGATTCGATACGAATTTCGCCGGATTGCAATGTTCTTTTCAGCGTATCCCAGGCATAGGGTTGAAACAGCAGTTTTCGGGCATCGATAATCAGGTAGCCGCCATTGGCTTTATGCAACGCGCCGGGTTTGATCATGGTGAAATCGGTGACTAGCGAGCCCATGTAAGCCTGATGATCGATACGTCCGACCAGATTGCTGTAATTCGGATGATCTTCGTAAATAACCGGGGCCGCTTTCTTGCCGCTAAAATCCACCATCAGATTCACGCAATACCGTTTAAGCGGATTAGATTCCTGCGCTAACTCCATAAACGGCAACATTTTTTCGCTACGCGGAAGAAAATCCAGTACATGTTCGATAATATCTTTTTGAACATCGTTCAGGTAACTGAGCACTGCTTCCTGTTTGGCGTATTTTTCAATCAGGTCATCTATGGAATGATTGACCGCTTGCTCGGCAACTTCGCGGTTAAGCGCTTGCAGTTTACGCTTGGTTTCCTTGCGCCAAATGGGAAAGTTTTTCAGCAGTTTTGCCAAGCGTTCCTGCAAGTCGAAAATGGTTTTTTGTATTTCATGCTGCTTGTCTTTATCAAACTTATTAAACTGCTCGGGACTGATAATTTCGTTGTTTTCATTGGCGGGCGAAAAGGCGTAACCGGTCGCGGTTTCGGTGAGAATAATATGGGCATTGGCCGCTTCTTCGCGTAACTGGCTGAGTTCGCTTATTTCCCGTTGCCGCGATTCGCTTTCAAGTTCCCCCGTTCTGGATCGGTATTCATCACCGTCAAACGCCGCCGGTATGGCGATGCTCAACTCGTCAATCAATTGTTCCATATCCTGCTTGAACACCTTGCCATGTCCCGGCATGAATTTAATAGCCGTCGGTTTGGCAGGCTGACTGAAATTGTTGACGTAACACCAGTCCGAAGGAATGCATTGCCGACTGGCTTCGTGTTCGACCAACTGCCGTACGGTAGTCAACTTACCGGTGCCGGAAGGCGCCATTGCGAAAATGTTATAACCGTTTTTATGCATGTGGATGCCCAATTTGACGGCTTCCACAGCGCGTTGCTGTCCCACGGCAATATCAATATCTTCAAGCTCCTCGGTGGAACTGAACTTTAACTGTTCGACATTGCATGGTTTATAGAGTTGCGAAGGATCTAACGGTGTATTTTTCATGGCTTATATACTCTGCGTGGAAAACTCAGTTTATTAATTGAGTAGCGTTAAATAAACGCTACCTGCGCTTGGTGCAAAAAAATATACCGTGTAGCAATGGTTATACTGTATTTTTAATTAATAATTTTATTGATAATAAATAACTATAAACATTTTATATTTTAATATAACCGCTATTTAATCCTATTTCCATAATATTATTAACCTAAGTATTAGCACCTACCTGCTTGTGAAAATGCCGCTGTATTGTTGATTCTATATGTCCGGCTTCCGGCTCATTTAAATTAGAGAACTCGCCTGATTTACCTGCCAATGCCTGAAAATACCAAGTTATATCGGTAAAAAGCTCATTCATTGCTGTGCGCTTTTAAAATTTCCTCAAAACTAGGTATTTACACTAATATTTTTATTATCAATTTTTTGTTTCAATGTTTTCAGCCGATTTTTCTATGCCGTCAAAAAACGTTATGCGAATCCGGCAACTTAGCTATGAGTGAGGTGACAAGTGAACACGCCCATCCAAGACGCTGAATTAAACATAGAAGGATCTTTTACGCCTGTAAATCTACCTGACTGTTACACAAAAATTGCTGAACTTGCCTTTTACAAGGCGGAAAGCAGAGGTTTTGAACCGGGCCATGAATTTGATGACTGGATCGAGGCAGAGCGGGAATTTAAAGAAATGGTTACTGAAAATATCCCTCACTAACCTCTATATAAATTAGATATATTAATTTTATATTACTGGAGATTTTATGCTAATTACCTAACAAGATAAAAACATATACGCGGTTAACTGTCGGGTTGATAGCTACCATTTACAAAAAATAAAAATTAAGTAACGTATGTATTACTTAATAAAAATTAAATTTATTTAGGATTATTAATTATGTCTACACAAACAAATACCGGCACAGTTAAATGGTTTAACGCCAGCAAAGGCTTCGGCTTTATCGAACAGGAAAAAGGCCCTGATGTTTTTGTGCATTACAGCAATATAAGCAGCACAGGGTTTAAATCGTTAAGCGACGGACAAAGAGTACAATTCAATGTAACGCAGGGAAAAAAAGGCCCTCAAGCCGAAGATTTAATTGTCATCTGATACTGCAACAGGCCGTTCATTCCCGTATTTAACCTCAATAAGGTGACTGACATGCAAATCCCGTTACAAATCACTTTTCATGGGATAGCTCATTCCGATGCTGTAGAGGCTAAAATCCGTGAAAAAGCCGGCAAGCTGGATAGATTTCATTCGCATATTATGGGCTGCCGGGTTGCGGTGGAAGCAGAACACCACCGCCATCATCAAGGCAATCAATACCATATTCGCATTGATATCACCACGCCGCGCAAAGAATTGGTCATCAGCCGGGAGCATCACGACAAAAAAGCTTATGAAGATATTTATGTCGCCATACGTGACGCCTTTAACGCGGCAGCGAGGCAGTTGGAGGATTACGCACGGATTCAGCAAGGTAAAGTTAAAACGCATGACTTGCAAAGCGCCGGCACCGTAATCCGCATGTTGCCGGAAAAAGATCACGGCTTTATCGAGGCTGAAGACGGGCATGAAATATATTTCCACCGCAACAGCGTGACAGGAAGCGGCTTTGATACCTTGCAAGTTGGCGATGAAATCCGTTATGTTGAAGAGACCGACGACCTCGGCCCGCAAGCCAGTATTGTTTATCCCTAAACTATACTGGCTTTAACCATCGATATAACGATTATTCTAATTGAATAATAATCCCGGCAGGACTTGATTTTATTCTAAATCTTTAAAGTCATGCCGGGTTATTTCAACTTTGGCTCGATATGTTTCGGCATCGCCGTAATCAATGAATTTCTGATAACGGCTGTGTAAGCTTTTAATGCGCTTAGCATGTTTGATTGGGCACCAAAATTGTTCCGTGCGCCCGGCTATTTCCTGCATATAACCGAATAACCCATTGACGTAACTGCAATAGCCGCAATTAATTTTTTCTATAATATTAAGGTAATTAAGATACTGCCTATCGAAAACAATATAATCCTGTCGCTTTACTTTAGGAATACCGTAAATAGGAAAACATACTTCCTGATATATACTGATGGTTATATCCGTTAATGCGACGGGTACAATACATATCCATATAAAGGGTACACTAAGTATATGTTTTATTTTTGCGTCGGTTATATAGATAAACAATTGCTTGGCATATTCTTTATGCCGGATACTAACTTTTTCTTCAAAATGGATACGTCGTTTAATAATCTCATAGGAAAATGCTTCTTGTTTTTGCAATTCATCGACCAACTCATCTTCCAGGTCTTTTATTTTATCCAGCAATACGTTAAGGCGTGTGGGCATAATTAATTCCTATTAAAATAAGCGGCGAGCAATACGAAATAATTTATAAAAAATAATTAACGCTTACATTTAAACATATTACAGCCAATATAAATCATTTATTTAACAATTTATTACAGCGTTTTAAATTCGGTTAATTATTAAAATAGCTACCTGAAAGTAACAGTAGCGCAAGCTTTTTTATGCCGACGAAAATAACAATATAGCCCCTTTTAACGGTGAGTAACGAACTTATTTAAAATGAAAATGCCGCCGAATCTCGGATAATCGATTTTTAAGGCATTGTGCCGATCTGCCCGAAGAAGACAGGGATTAATGAAAAATAATGCTGATGCCCTCAGCCGATTTACAAGATAATTTCCCGCAACACCGAGGTAGCATAGCTCCCCGCCGGCAAGGTAAAACCAAGCTCCAGCGTTGCGTCATCAATAAACTGCCAGCATAAATCCTGCACGTTAACCCTTAATGCGCGTCTGTCCCGGTCTACAGCACTCGCTATCAAGCCCTGAGCCAATAGCGAATGTGCGTCGATAACGGCTTGCTCAATACCCAGCGCATCGGCAGACACATCGGCATGTCCCCTGCCCCATAATACGCCGGTGGGATGAATGTCTTTGACCGCCAAACGCCGGATGATTTCAGCGTCGGGCTGCTCCGATTGAAAGCAGCTGTGCGACAAATCGAATTGGTAGGTGTCGCCTGCCAGCGGTTGATTCCAGTTATTTTGCCTTACCCGCTCAGCCAAAATCAGGTTGAACAGGTACGACCTGGCCGCCGACAAATAAATACTGCGCTGCTCTCGACCCACTTTTTCGCCCTCAAACATTGCCAGGGCTTTACTGACATTTTGGCCCTCGTTACCGAAACGCTGCGAGCCGAAATAATTGGCGATGCCGTTGGCTTTAATCAATTCCAACTGCTGAATGGTTTTGGCTGGATCGCCCTGCCAATCGCGAACCACCAGCTTAAAGCTGTTGCCTGACAACACGCCGCGCTTGAGTTTTCTGGCATGGCGCACGAAGTGCAACACCTTCATGCTATCCGATTCAAACTGCGCCCAATCGGGATCGACCTTGCCCGGCAACCAGACGCTGAACCATTGCGTCGTGACCGCGTAGCGGTCTTTTAATCCGGCGTAACTGACATCGCGTTGCCTGACGTTGGCAAACCTGGACAACTGCCTGGCGACATATTCGGTGTTTTCGCCTTTCTTTTCTATTTGTAAAAAAGCGTGTTCGCCCTCGCCCGACGGTTCAAACGACAGGTTTTCTTTAACGATAAAATCTTCGGGTAAACTGCGGATTTTTCCGGAACCGGAAGGTTGGCCGTAAACGTAAGGCCAGACGGGAATTTCAATATTTTGCATAAAGGTAGGTTAAGATTGTTTCAAGTTTTTATCGTTCCCTCGCGTTGCGCCACTGCCGTAGGAGCGAGGAGATAGAATTCCATCAATTTGCCGTAACTGTCCACCACATCGTATTTGACTTGCCCGGAAGTGATTTTGCTAAGGCAGGTTTTGGCGGCGTTGCACGGCGTGAATATTTTCCAGCAAATTAATCGATTTGCTTATTTCCCCATTCCTGAAACCGGATTCATCGAGCAGGCTTTGCTGTCCGCCCTTATTGACCCGACCGGGATCGACACGGTATTGTATGCCGCCGGTCAGCGACTGTCCGGCGAAGCAATCCGCCACCGCATCGACGGCGTTGGCTTGGTAGGCTTGATGTTTAAATTTGAGTTTCATATCGCAAGCCTTGTTATTCCTTAAGTAAATTGACCAACTGTAAGCGTGCAAACTTCTTATCAAAAGTAAACAACTGATGCTTATCTTCCAAACAGGCCGACAAGATAAGGTAATCTGAAAAATCAGCCGCTTGATTTTCAAAATGAATGAGCGCGGCATCGAACTGGTTTGCCTGTTGAAGAACAAAGACGACTGATTGTTGCAGATGTTTTAATACGGTAATGACGGCTGCCTTATCAAAGCCGTAAGCGCTTTCCAATACCCAAACCAACTCAATCTGAACAATTTGCGGAACAAAAACCTGCCTTGCTTTTTTGAGCAAGGCTTTCGCAAGATCCATTTGTTTAACTGCGCTGGGGTCGTCAATCAATATTCGAACCAAAATATTAGTGTCAACCGCAATCATAAGTCGCCACCCCGTTTTTTTATAGCGTCCTCCATCTGCTCCAGGCTTATGCCATGCGGCGCTTTTAAAATGCCGCAAGCTTGCTCAAGCTCGGCATCGGTTAAAACAGGGCCGGTTTGCCCGCTACGCTTGAGCGTGTATCGTGATTCCAGAAAGAAAATAAAATCCAACACCTCTTTTTGTAAATCTTCCGGCAATCTTTGGCACTGTGTATTTATTTCGTGGATGTGATTCATAAAAAATGCCTCGTATGTTGCAAATGCCGTCTTTTTTCTTCAATACTTAGATATTCTTCATCCGACATTTCCGGATTCAGGATTGCCGGTATCGAATTGCTTAATGATGGTTTTTAGTTCATTAGCGGTTATATCTGACTGTTCTGATTTTGAATAAATAGGGACCAGCACAATATTGGCAGCCGTTTTTACATAATAAATGATCCGATAGCCCGCACTTTTACCTTTCCGGTTATCACTGTTTTTGACTCTGAGCTTATAAATAACGTACCCGCTGTGCTGAATTCTATCGCCCAATAATTCGCCTTACTGCAAACTTTGAATAATAGGCTCTATGTCTTGGCGGATAGAGGGATATTTTTGATGAGTTGCCGAATATTGCGCTTAAACTCAAGCGTATAATCAACATCAATGTTCATTCATATCCCACAGCGTTTCAATAGGCCGGGTCTCCCCCGTTAACGCTTCCTTAAAACCTTGCTTAAAACTTTCTTCAGCCGTGTTTAAGCTGATACTCTCCCTAAAGGTATGAATAATATTAAACAGAGCCGGCAAATATTCAGGCGGCATTTGTTTGATTTCTTGTTCTATTTTTTCAACATAAGAAACATTCATTGTTTTCACCTTTAATCATTGGAGCTGTCGATTTTCAGCGCCCGGAAACTGATGTCGTCAATGGCTGTGGGAGAGGCTTTAGCCTCGATTTTAACACATCAATATTTTGTGCATGGGTTGTCGTCGTGGCTAAAGCCACTCCCACATTCCCACTCTCTTCACAGCACTCATCGCACTCTATAACCAGACCGCATCCCACAGCGGATAGTCGCCTATCTTATCGACTAATCCCCCTCTTAATGGATTTGCCACTATATAGCGGGCAATCTGTTGCAAATCCTCTTCTTTTCTTAATGCGCGGTCATGATAGCCCTCTTGCCACAAGGGTTGGTGTAAATGTATCGCACCGCATTCTCGACGATTTTTTTGTATCAGGTAGGACGAGGAGCCTTTAACATGCATCATGACAGCTGCCAAGGTGTTATCGTTTTGCAAGGTGAATAACCAATGCAAGTGACCCGGCATCAGCACAAACGCCAGACTGTGGATATTGCCCTGTTGGTGCTGATGGCGCATGGCTTGTACAACGATTCTACCCAGCCAAAAATCAGTAAACACCGTTTGCCTTTGCTCGGTAACGGTGGTGACCAAATAGGTTTGATTGTGTTGGAAATATCTGCCCTTTCTTAAATCTTTACTATGCGGCAGTTGTTTATCAATCATAAAGTTACGAAAGCTTTTTTGTTTGTGGGAGCGGCTTTAGCCGCGATAATCGCGGCTAAAGCCGCTCCCACAAACACTGAGAATGCTTAAAAAAAGCATGAATTGAAGAGAGCTATTTTTCAATCAAAACAATCGCCTGCACAGCAATCCCTTCTTTACGTCCTTCAAAACCCAGCTTTTCGGTGGTGGTCGCTTTAACATTAATGCAGTCGAACTCCACATGCAGATCATCGGCGATATTGCGGCACATCGCGGCGGTATGAGGCGACATTTTCGGCGCTTGGGCTATGATGGTAATATCCGCATTGACCAGCTTGTAACCTTTTTCCTGCACAATCTTGTAAACATGGCGCAATAAAACACGGCTGTCGGCGCCTTTAAACTCGGGATCGGTGTCGGGAAAATGCTTGCCGATGTCGCCCAAGGCCGCCGCGCCCAATAGGGCATCACATAAGGCATGTAAAGCCACATCACCATCGGAATGCGCTTCCAGGCCTTGCTCGTAAGGTATTTTTACGCCGCCTAGTATTACCTCTCCGCCGTCTTTGAAGCGGTGTACATCGTAACCTTGACCTACTCTAATCATCATTATTTCCTATGAAATTGTGCTAATGCCGTCATTCGTTCGCGGGCATGGCCCGTTCCTACAATCATTGTTGCTCCATATAAAATTGCGCTAGCGCCAGGTCTTCCGGGCGGGTGATTTTGATGTTGTCGGGACGGCCCTCGACGATTTTCGGCTGCAAGCCTTGCAGTTCCAGGGCGCTGGCGTCGTCGGTGATGGCCGGATTGCCTTGCGTCTGTTCCAAGGCGGTTTTCAACATGCCGTAACGGAACATCTGCGGCGTCAATGCCCGCCAGATATGGCTTCTATCCAACGTTCCGGTAATGCACTTACCTTGCACCTGTTTTAAGGTGTCGGGCGATGCCAAAGCCAGAATGCCGCCCACGTCATCGTTAACCAGCGAGTCGATCAGATGGTGAATATCGGTCGCGGTAATGCAGGGTCTGGCCGCATCATGCACCAATACCCAATCGTGATCGGCTGCTTGTTCTCTTATGGTCTTTAACCCGGAAAGCACGGAATCGGCCCGCTCTTTACCGCCGGGAGCGGTGATGATGTTTGGATGTTGCGATACGGCCAGATCCGGCCAGTAAGGGTCTTCTTCGGAAACAGCAACGGCGATAGCGGCAAAAACATCGGCCTGCAATAAACGCAGCAGGGTATGTTCGATGACTGTTTTCCCGGCAAGTTCCAGATATTGTTTAGGCCGATCGGCCTGCATGCGTTTGCCGACACCGGCAGCCGGGACGATTCCCCAGAATTTTATTGAATGGGTCATTGGTAAAAATTCAAGATAAGCAACTTCTCATTAATAACCAAGAAATCAGTTAAAAGCCTAATAAATTATTACCACGAAGACACGAAGAGCACGAAGTTTTATCTCTTCGTGCTCTTCGTGTCTTCGTGGTGAATAAAAGTTTGAAAGTTACCTTGGACTTTGAGTTAATCACTCAAGCACATGAAAAAACGTTTCATCCTCTTTGATCATCCCTAATTCGTCCCTGGCCCGCTCCTCAATCGCTTCCTGTCCTTTTCTTAAATCAAGCACTTCAGCGTAAAGCGCTTCATTACGCTGTCTTTTTTCCTCTGCCTGTTTTTTCAAGTCATTAAGCCGCTGCTGATAGGCATCGATCTCTGCAACACTGCCGTCGCCAACCCATATCCGGTATTGGAAATGGACAATTAACAGGATGATGATAGCAATGATGATTTTCATGATTGAGGCACAGGGCAAAGGGTGAAGGGTGAAGGGCAAAAAGTTCATGATTTTTCGCCTTTCGCCTTTCGTCTGCTTTTTACAACATTTTAAACGCGCTACGGCCTGCGTAAACCGCCAAGTCGCCTAATTCTTCTTCAATTTTCATCAGGCGGTTGTATTTAGCGACACGGTCGGAACGGCTTAAAGAACCGGTTTTGATTTGTCCTGTGCCTGTCGCAACGGCTAAATCAGCAATGGTAGTATCTTCAGTCTCGCCTGAACGATGCGACACAACAGCGGTATAACCTGCCGCGTGAGCCGTATTAATCGCTTCTAACGTTTCGGTCAAGGTACCGATTTGATTTACTTTAATCAGGATTGAGTTAGCAATGCCTTTCTCAATGCCTTCTTTTAAAGTAGCAGGGTTAGTCACGAATAAGTCATCGCCGACCAATTGAACTCTGTTGCCCAATTTTTCGGTTTGATCTTTCCAGCCGGTCCAGTCGTTTTGATCCAGGCCGTCTTCGATAGAAATAATCGGATATTTATTGACCCATTCAACGAAGAAATCATTCATTTCAACTGAGTTGAAGCTTCTGCCTTCTGCCGATAATTCGTAACGGCCGTCTTTGTAGTATTCTGAGCTGGCTGCGTCCATACCTAGGAAGATATCGACGCCCGCTTTGTAACCGGCTTTTTCAATCGCTTCCAGAATGACTTCGATAGCTTCTTCGTTAGAAGACAAGTTCGGTGCGAAACCGCCTTCATCACCGACTGTAGTTGCCAAGCCTTTTGCTTTTAAAACTTTGCTCAGGTTATGGAAAACTTCCGCGCCGTAACGGATTGCTTCACGGAAAGTCGGTGCGCCGACCGGCAAAATCATGAATTCTTGCAGGTCAACGCTGTTGTCGGCATGTGAGCCGCCGTTGATGATGTTCATCATCGGCACCGGCATGACGAATTTGCCGCTGGTGTTCAGGTGACGGTATAAAGGCACGCCCGCTTCTTTAGCCGCCGCGTGAGCCGCCGCCATGGATACCGCTAAAATAGCATTAGCGCCTAAACGGCCTTTGTTTTCAGTGCCGTCCAGCGCGATCATTTTTTTGTCGATGCCCGCTTGATCGGCAACATCCATACCGACGATTGCAGCACGGATTTCGGTGTTAACATTGTTAACCGCTGTTAATACGCCCTTGCCCAAATAACGGCCTTTATCGTTGTCACGCAATTCTATCGCTTCGCGCTCGCCGGTCGATGCGCCGGATGGCACCATAGCACTGCCGATCACGCCGGACGCTAAAATCACGTCCGCTTCCAGAGTCGGGTTGCCGCGTGAATCTAAAATTTCTCTTGCACGAATATCTACTATTGCCGTCATTATGTTTCCTTATTTTAGAGAGTTGTTTCGATCAGGCTGGTAGCTTTTACCGCCTTGTCGATAGTTAATAAAACTTCCAGTAATTCTTTCATTCTGTGCAAAGGCCAGGAGTTGGGGCCGTCACTTTTCGCTTCCGCAGGATTCGGATGGGTTTCCATAAACAGTCCGGCAATGCCTACTGCAACGGCAGCTCTAGCTAACACGGGCACGAATTCGCGTTGTCCGCCCGATACTGTGCCTTGTCCGCCGGGCAGTTGCACCGAGTGGGTGGCATCGAAAACCACCGGACAGCCGGTGTCGCGCATCACCGCCAATGAACGCATGTCGGAAACCAGGTTGTTGTAACCGAACGATACGCCGCGCTCGCAGACCATAATCTGCTGGTTTCCGGTTGCCTTGGCTTTGTTAGCGACATGCACCATATCCCAGGGCGCCAGGAACTGGCCTTTTTTGATATTAACGGGAATGCCTTGAGAGGCGACTTGCTGAATAAAATTGGTTTGCCGACATAAAAACGCAGGTGTTTGCATTACATCGACGACCGAGGCGACTTCGGCCAGCGGCGTATCTTCATGGACATCGGTCAACACCGGCACGCCGATTTGCTGTTTGACTTTTTCCAGTATTTTTAGCCCTTCTTCGACGCCGGGGCCGCGATAACTTTCGTGCGACGAGCGGTTGGCTTTATCGAAAGACGACTTGTAAATAAAGGGAATGTTCAGCTGGGTCGTTAATTCTTTAAGGTACCCCGCGGTATCCAACGCCAGTTGCTCGCTTTCAATAACGCAGGGGCCGGCTATCAAAAAAAACGGCTGATCTAAACCGGCTTCAAAACCACATAACTTCATTGCACTACCCCTTTTTTATGTTCAAAAGCCGCAACGACAAAACCGGAAAACAGCGGGTGGCCTTTTCTGGGTGTTGAGGTAAATTCCGGGTGGAACTGGCAAGCCAGGAACCACGGATGATCGGGTATTTCTATCACTTCGACCAAACGCCCATCAATAGACTTGCCGGAAAAGCGCATACCGGCCTGTTCCAGTTTTTCCAGGTACTGGCTGTTAAATTCATAACGATGACGATGTCTTTCGGTAATCACGTCTTTCTGATACAACTGGAAAGCCAGAGAATCGGATTGTAACCGGCATTGCTGCCCGCCCAGACGCATCGAACCGCCTAAGTCGGATTCTTCATTGCGCGTTTCCAGTTGGCCGTCTTCAGACATCCATTCGGTAATCAAACCGATCACCGGATGCGGCGACTTGGGCAAAAATTCGGTGCTGTGCGCGCCTTCCAAACCGGCTGCATCACGGGCGAATTCAATAACGGCAACCTGCATACCCAGGCAAATGCCCAAATAAGGAATTTTATGTTCCCGCGCATATTTGACTGTGGCAATTTTGCCTTCCACGCCGCGTTCGCCGAAACCGCCCGGAACCAGGATCGCATCGACGCCTTTCAGTTTGGCAACGCCTTCATCCTCGATAATTTCCGAATCGATATAGATAATATTGACCTTGGTGCGGGTGCGGATACCGGCATGAATCAAGGCTTCATTCAGCGATTTATAAGCGTCGGAATGGTCGACATATTTTCCGACAATAGCAATAGTCGCTTCATTGGAAGAATGCTCCAGCGCTTCGACAACGGCTTTCCATTCGGACAAATCCGCCGGCGGCACATCCAGTCTCAGTTTGTGAACGACAATATCATCCAGGCCTTGATCGCGCAGTAGCAAAGGAATCTTGTAAATCGAAGTCGCGTCGATCGCGGAAATAACCGCTTTTTCCTCTACGTTGGTAAACAAGGCGATTTTACGACGCTCACTGGCCGGTATCGGTTGCTCCGAACGGCAAATTAAAATATCCGGCTGAATGCCGATGCTGCGCAATTCTTTTACCGAATGCTGGGTCGGCTTAGTTTTTATTTCGCCGGCTGAACGAATATACGGCACCAGCGTTAAATGAATAAATAACGAGCGGTCGGAACCCAGTTCAAAACGCATCTGGCGGATAGCTTCCAGAAAAGGCAAAGACTCAATATCGCCTACCGTGCCGCCGACTTCAATCAGGGCAACATCAACGCCTTCGGCGCTCTCATAAACACGGCGTTTAATTTCATCGGTGATATGAGGAATGACCTGAACCGTCGCGCCCAAATATTCGCCTTTGCGTTCCTTGCGTAGAACGCTTTCGTAGACCTGCCCGGTTGAAAAGCTGTTCCTTTTAGTCATCGTGGTTTTAATAAACCGCTCATAATGGCCTAAGTCAAGATCAGTTTCCGTACCGTCTTCCGTGACAAATACCTCACCATGCTGAAAAGGACTCATGGTGCCCGGATCGACATTGATATAAGGATCGAGCTTGGTCATGGTGACTTTGAGGCCGCGAGACTCAAGAATGGCGGCAAGTGAAGATGCAGCAATGCCTTTGCCGAGAGACGAAACAACGCCCCCGGTAATGAAAATGTATTTTGTCATGTAGGATTTTTAGACTTCAGTGATAACTGATGAAGTTAGGTGAAACCGATGCATTTTAATCGACAATACGCTTTTCGTCATTGTCTTTTGGCTTTAATTCTTAACTTTGTAGGTGAAGCTGATACAGTCTTGTTTTTTTTCACTATAAAATGCTGCCTCGATCCATCGGTCGCTTACAGCGGCGAGCGCATCATTCAAGTAAATCAAGGGCACAGCATCCCTTTCCCACGGCGGAATACCTGCCTCTTGGAATAGATTTTTCAGTGAATGATGACCTTGACGGCCCGGTAAGCGGATTTTCTCACCGCCTTGGCGAAATCTTATCTCAACCTTGGCGTTTTGCCACTGCTCACGGAGTATTCCCTTTGAAGAAGGCTCAAAAGACAATTCCCGATCTTGAGCTATCTTTATCGACGCTTGCCCGGTCGGCCAAACAAAGTGATGCTCGCATCCTTCAGGCGAATCCAAGCCCGTTTCGGACAGCTTCGTCAGGCAATACAGCTTATCCCGGTAACGGCGAATGCTGTAACCCTGCCCCGACAAGACCGGATCGCGATGTTCGGCTGCCGCAACCACCTGAGCTAAAATCCGCCCGACAAGCGCCTGCGCGGGCATTTTCAATCCCCTATTCCGGAACCAATGTCTGATAATAAGTTGCTGTTGCTGGCGATGATGCTCAGTTAATCGACCGATGCGCAAGGTCTTATCGACTTGATCGAAAACCTCGTCAAACAACTCATCCGCCACTTCATCGACCAATACCTGCGCATCCGCGCAATGCTTTGCCGATCGCGCCACGGTTTTATCGATTGCCGGCCAACGTTGTTTTAATAACGGCACCACTGCATTGCGCAGGAAATTACGGTCATAATCGTTGCTTTGATTGCTGGGGTCTTCAATCCAGCTTAATTGACGGGCGCGAGCGTAATCGCCAATCGTCTGTTTAGGCGTATTCAACAAAGGCCTGAGCATCACCCCCGCTCCAAAAGCCATACGCTCCGGCATTCCGGAAAGTCCGCGCAAGCCGCTGCCGCGAAACAATTGCAGCAGCACCGTTTCCAGCTGGTCTTCCCGGTGCTGGGCAAGCAGCAACGCATCATCGGCTTTAATTAACGATTTTAAAACCGCGTACCGGGCGTTTCTGGCGGCTTCTTCAGGACTTTCGCCCGGCGCCGCCTTAGCATTAACCCGCAGCGTTAAAAACTCAACCCCCAGATCTTCAGCCGTTTTGCCGCAATGCTTGGCCCAAGATTCGGCTTCCGCCTGCAAGCCGTGATGTACGTAAACAGCGGTGAGCCTGTCTTTGAGTTGAGGCATAGACGCGCAACAATGCAGCAAAACATGAGAATCCACGCCGCCGCTATAGGCGATATAAAATCTTTGTTGCTCGTTCTCAAGATCAAGTTGTTTGGAAATGCTACCGCAAAAATCCTCGTAGAGACTCGAACCTTTCGCCTTTCGCCTTTCGCCTTGCACCTTTCGCCTACGTTCTACTTCCCGCCTTCATCGGTAAAGACCCCGAAATCCATAATCCGTTGGTAGCGTCTTTCCATTAACGTATCGACAGGTTGCCGCCTCAACTCATTCATGTGACGCACCAGCGCTTCCTTTAAGTTCATGGCAATCACTTTAAAATTCCGATGCCCGCCGCCTAAAGGCTCCCTGACCACTTCATCCAGAAAACCCTGCTCGCGAATGCGATCCGAAGTAATGCCCATCGCCTCGGCCGCCAATTGCGATTTATCGGCGCTTTTCCACAAAATCGATGCGCAGCCTTCCGGAGAAATAACCGAATAAGTGCTGTATTCCAGCATGATTAAACGGTCGCCGACACCGATGGCCAACGCGCCGCCGGAACCGCCTTCACCGATAATGGTGCAGATAATCGGCGTTTTCAGTCTAGCCATTTCAAACAAATTTTTGGCGATAGCTTCGCTTTGGCCGCGCTCTTCGGCACCGATACCCGGATAAGCTCCCGGTGTGTCGATCAGGCAAATAACCGGCATTTTAAAACGCTCGGCCATTTTCATCATGCGCAAGGCCTTACGATACCCTTCCGGGCGCGGCATACCGAAGTTGCGATAAATTTTTTCCTTGGTGTCGCGTCCTTTTTGATGACCGATCACCATCACCGGCTGTCCCTCAAGGCGCGCCAAGCCGCAAATAATCGCCGGATCATCGGCATAAGCCCGGTCGCCGTGCAGCTCATGGAAATCGGTAAAAATATGCTCCACATAATCCAGCGTATAAGGACGGCCCGGATGGCGGGATAACTGGGAAATCTGCCAGTCGGAAAGATCGGTAAAAATCGACTCCGTCAAAGCCTGGCTTCGGTCTTCCAGCTGCTTAAGCGCATCGGAAATATTAATGTTATTGTCAAACTGCACATTGCGGAGTTCTTCAATTTTCGCTTCTAGTTCAGCGATAGGTTGTTCGAAATCGAGAAATTTTAGGTCCATGTAGACTTGATCTGAAGAGTTGTTACAGTAACGGGTGATTTTATAGAAATTCAGTAATTTTTTCTAAATAAATTGCGCGCTCTAAATTAATGGAACACGAACACCAAAAGCAGAAGACTCTAAAATTGCAGCTCCATTACTACGCAGCAGTTTGCTCTTACCTGCATACTATGCATGCGGCATGAAATAATTAAGGCTGCTAAAAAGTTCCATTGGTTGTCATGTTTTTTCCTGACAAATGAAGTCAGGAAAAGTGCGCCAATTTTTAATGCGGTTTGTTATAAGTGTTCATACGGGTTGTATATTGAGCTCGAACATTGATACTTTAAAAAGCCCCCCTGATAATTACTTTCGCTAATTAGTATTATTTGGCGCAAAAGAATGAGCTGCTTAACTCACCAAAATGGGTGGGCCGTTAGCGCCGATTAATTCGCTTTCTTAGTCATCTTTAAAAACACTATGAGCATACGAAAAATTATCTTTTGCGACATCTGTAATCCGCGAGGAATAAAAACGGTAGAGCTTCGCCGAGCGTACAGGGAAAATGAATCTACCGGTCGACGTATTACCGAAAGTCGCTCATGGATAGAGGGTGAAATTACCGATGCCGTTGAAAATGGCTGGCTTTGCACATCGGATGGTCAACATATCTGCCCGATCTGTAGAATAAGGCACGATTCATAATTAACGTGGACGTTAATTACGGCAATATCTATGTATCGTTTTGTAAAAAACAGTATTTATATAAGCGGCTTCCAGAACGCCGATAATTTCATTGCATTCCATGACGCTTTTATTTGCACCAACAATATAGTCCGCCAAAGCCGCAATTGCATGCCAATTTGATCTTTCATTAACGAAACAGAACGCCGAAAAAAATAACTCCGTTATTTTTTGTTTCCTAAGCGCTGAATTCTCAAGAAAACATTCAAGATACTCGTTAATACTTTCTAATTCGGAAATACCATTAAAATAATATTGGGCCTTTAAATGTCTGGGATGAGGGTTAATCGGTTCTCCGCCTCGTTGCGCGATATATTTTGCTTCAGCCAAAGGTCCGGCCAGTATGTTGACTATATCCGCTTCAAAAGCGCGTCGATAAGCAATTATCTGTGCGGGAGAAAAACCGTCTGTTACGTCTTCAATTGAGGACGGTAATGTATGAATTAAGCGACCACCGTCTATGTTTGCAATATATTTGGCATTAGGCTTATTTAAAAACCGGGATGATTGAAAGTCATCCTTCACCGGCGTTATAAAAATCTGAAAAAAAACCGGAGGCAGTCTTTTTTGTTTATTGCCAAGATAAATAGCCGTTGCCTGTCCTGCTTCATGAATAGCAACAAGCCTATTTATTAGTTGATGAGTCCGATTGAAAATACAATTATGCTTCATAATATTAATCCGGTTAAATTAAATATGATGTCTTAAAATGTTTCGAGTTGAACTTTTATTAGTCCGTTTATTCTCAACAGCTTCAAGCGAACGGATTTCATCTTAAAAGCGTTTCATTAATGGTTTCTTAAAAGGGAGAAGGACGCTCCAAAAAGACAATTACATTTAAACCGCTATAAACGGATGCTGAAGATAGGTGGCTATTGGTCGCCGTTTCGTATTCCAGGAGCCTATTATGCAAAAAACTATTGGCTATGCCGCCCGTACTCACAACTCACCACTGGTGCCGTTCAGTTTTGATCGGCGTGATCCTACGCCAACCGATGTCCAGATCGAAATTCTCTTCTGCGGAGTATGCCACTCCGACATTCATCAAGTACGCAACGAGTGGGGTAGCTCGGTGTTTCCCATGGTGCCTGGCCATGAAATTGTTGGCACGGTGACAAAAGTGGGCAGCGAGGTAACCGATTTTAAACCCGGAGATACTGTTGGCGTGGGTTGTCTGGTCGATTCTTGCCGGACGTGTCCGGATTGCCACGATAATTTGGAACAATTTTGCAACAATGCAGTGTTTACTTATAACAGTCCCGATAAGCATACCGGCGGCAACAACTACGGCGGCTATTCCGGGCAGATCGTCGTCAACCGGGATTTTGTGCTACATGTTTCGGATAAACTGGATTCGGCAGCCGTAGCCCCATTGTTATGTGCGGGCATTACCGCTTACTCCCCGTTAAAACACTGGAAGATAGGCCAAGGAGACAAAGTCGGCATCGTTGGTTTAGGCGGACTTGGTCATATGGGGATAAAGTTCGCCCATGCGTTTGGCGCACGCGTCGTGCTTTTTACCACGTCACCAGGCAAGACAGAAGATGCCAAACGGCTCGGAGCTGATGAGGTAGTGGTATCCAAAAATCAGGACGAAATGCAAAAGCATCTTGCCAGCTTTGACTTTATCCTTAACACCGTAGCTGCGCCGCATAATCTGGATGCATACACGGCATTGTTAAAGCGTGATGGTACTTTATGCTTGGTGGGCTTGCCTGATCACCCGCACCCCTCGCCCGCTGTAGGAAACTTGATTTTCAAGCGTCGCAGTATTGTTGGCTCATTGATTGGCGGTTTAAAGGAAACTCAGGAAATGCTCGATTTTTGTGCTGAAAACGACATTACTTCAGACATCGAAATCATCCCTATCCAACAGATTAACGAAGCCTACGAGCGCATGTTGAAAAATGACGTGAAGTACCGCTTTGTTATCGATTTGGCAAGTCTGAAACAACCGGTGGATTAAGGATTTCTGTCGTATTAAACTCGGTAATCGGTCCGCTAACGACTCCATCGATAATAACGCCCACTTAGGGTTCCCACGTTCTACGTCACCGCCATTAGTTAGCACATCGACACTCCGTAGGAGCGGGCCGCGCCCGCGATATTTGCACAGCGATTGCAGCGTTATAGCGCCATCATCGCGGGCGCGGCCCGCTCCTACAACGCTTAACTTAATGGCAGTGATGCTCTGCGTGGTAACCCAGTCTGGGCCACTCCAACGCCCCGAACCGCAGAGCGGTTCAGGCTGCATTCCCACGCAGAGCGTGGGAATGATGAGTTTATGTTTCGGGAAGTTATTACCGACCATATCCTAACGACTGATTCTTTGAGCCCTACAAGACCTACCAGGCTTTCCAAATAGCTGTTTTTTTTCAAGAATGGGCCGAAATCATTGGATGATAGTAGCCCCATCGTTTTGAAGAACAATTTTGTAGGGATTTCTTGGTCAGCCCGGCTTACTTGCTGCCCGCTGTTTACTGACTAAAAATGTTCCATAAGCCACATTAATAACTATAATTCTGATTGTTGGAACCGGCGTCAAAATTATACTCATCCTCAATATCGGAGACTTGCGATTTTCTACGCTTTAAAAAAAATCGACCGCCTTCAGGCGATTCCAAAATCATTTCAACACTGCCCCCAAAAACAAAGTTATAAGAGAGTAACTTAAAATCATTGGGCATACCCTGAATCTTCACATGCTTGCCTATCGCCCAAACGCCGCTCATACTGTTTTTTCTTTTAATAAAATGAATATTGTGAAAAATAAATTTATCGCCACTTTAAGTTCGCAGTGATCGAATGGCGACGCTTCAAAAATAAAGTGTTAAGCCTTACAACAAAGCCACCAACTAAATACAGCTTGATTATAATCTATTTTCAATGAATAAAAAGATCGAACCTAAATAAATAATTACCTAAAAAACGGCGACTTATGTACAGATATTAATCTACTTTATAAAAATGTGATTTCAACCGCTATATTCTTAAATGATGGGTAACTGCGTTAATGGCAAATCGTAAATAAACCATCCCCCAACACCGGATGATGGGAACCACCTCCTGAAATTTACATGTTAAACTTTGCAGCACAATCCCAAATGCAGTCCTGATTAAAGACCTCTCCATGCCTGAATTACCCGAAGTTGAAACCACCTGCCGAGGCATCGCGCCTCATATTGAAGGGCAAATCATTAAACAGGTAATCATCCGCCAGCCGAAACTACGCTGGCCCGTACCTGATACGCTCAATCAAACCTTAGTAGGACTGAGTATTCAGTCAGTATCCAGAAGAGCTAAATATCTGCTATTTTCCACCGCTTACGGCACAATGCTTTTGCACTTAGGCATGTCCGGCAGTTTACGCATTATGCGCGCAGACCAAGTTGCCGGTAAACACGACCATATAGATTTTGTTTTTAATGACGGAACTGTGCTGCGTTTTAACGATCCGCGCCGATTTGGCGCGGTGTTATGGACAACGGAACCGCCTTCCGAACATCAACTGCTCAAAGATTTAGGCCCCGAACCACTGTTGTCCGATTTCAGCGGCGAGCTGCTTTACTCACTGTCCAAAAACCGCAAAATAGCAGTAAAGTCGTTCATTATGGACAGTCATACCGTTGTGGGCGTTGGAAACATTTATGCCAATGAAGCCTTGTTTATGGCCGGCATACAGCCTACGCGCCAAGCGGGCAAAGTCTCTTTAGCGCGTTATCAAAAACTGGCCGACTGTATTCGCATAGTTTTACAACACGCCATTCAACAAGGCGGTACAACGCTGAGGGATTTTGTCAATGAAGCCGGAAAACCCGGTTATTTTCAACAGCAGCTTAGAGTTTATGGACGTAGCGGGTTGCCGTGTGTGGGATGTAATCAACCGTTAACGGAAATCAGGATAGCTAATCGATCAACGGTGTTTTGCAGTAGTTGCCAGCGATGAATAGCTTAACGAGAGCCTCGTGGTGAAATCCATATATGGCCTACCAAAAAACTATTCGAAATATACCGGGAATAAAACGGCCCCGGGCCCCGTACTTTGCGACAATAATCAGAGCATGCTTGAAATCAAAAGTCACGCCCCTCTGTCCATGCTATCAATGGTTAATAAACGGTTACGCGAAAATAACTTACGCTGAGTAGTTACTAAAAACAAAAACTCAGGTGCTCAATCCAGCCCATTCCCCCAATCAGAGTGCGGCACTCAATTTTGATTTTTTAAACGCCTCTTCTTTTTTAAGGCTGAAAAAATCACCCCCAGTCATTAAAAATTACATCACGAAGATTATATACGTTGTGCGCGTGGGCAGAAAAATACTACCCACGCTACTTGGCCATAGCTATTGACAAGCTATTTCAAGATTAAATGTCGTATCATTTACTCCATATGTAGAAGTTGCTCCAGTTTTAACCGCACAAACTTTGTTGCCTGATGCGGCGCCGGTAAAGCCTAGCGCACCACCGACTCCACTGGTTACCGTACAGCTTGAAGCCGTTCCCGCGTTAGCTCCGGCACCACAGCTCCCACTCGGCGTCGAACAGGCTACCTGCGAGCCACTTGTGGGAGTTGCGCTTAGCGTACCCGAAGTAAAATTAGCCTTGGTGAGGCACACAGCAAGTGTTCGTGTAGCTACACAAGTTACAGCTAAAGTAACGCTTTGAGACGTCCCGCTTGCTGTATAAGTGCCAGCCCCGGAACAGCTGCTGCCTGAACTGGTTGTACCTGAATAAGTCCATGTTGCCGTACCTGATGCCGTATTCGCTTCAGTACAAGTAAACGATGTGCCGCTACCGGAACAGCCGGTTGCCAAGGTTGACGTCAACGTTCCGGTCGACGGGGTTCCGCCAGTCGCAGCAAGAGATGCAGTCAGCGTGTGGGTTGTACTTACAGATACACAGTTTATTGCTAGTGTAACAGACTGATCTGACGAACTGGCGGTGTAAGAGCCTGAGCCGACGCAGGTATCGCCGTTGGCGTCTAAGCCGTTAAAACTTAAGCTGCCAGTTACGCTGTTGGGTACAGTATAGTGATATGTGCTGTAACTCGTGCAGCCACTCGAACAGCTGCTGGAACCGCTTGCCGGCGTAACCGATAGGCTTCCTGAGATAGGGGTATCTCCAGAAAACGTTACCGAGAGAGTGTGCGTAGTGCTAGGTGAGCCGCTTACCGATACGGCTATCAGGGATTGATCGCGTAAATTATCGCTATTCGTTGTTCCAATCACATCAACAGGCTCGCTCAAACCCATCAATCCGCTATTGCTGCGACGCATGGTAAAAGAGGCATTGACCGGATTGACTGTGGTAGAAACACCCTCAATTACACCGGATGCCAAACCATTGCCATTATTATCCGCAATGTCGCCGGCGCCTACATCAACTTCATGAGTATCAGGCGGACACCAACCGCCATACGAGGACGATGCAGATGCACACTTAGGCCCACGGGTTGTCACATCCACTTCATAGAAAGGGACATGAATAAGGTAATCGGTGTTAGCCGTTTTTTTTGCCCTAACTTCAGTTAATAAAGATGAGCTAAGATAATCAACATAAACGGCGCGTGCTGTCAGGGTTGATTGCCCTCCAGTGGCAAGAGATATTGGGTTTGAAGATGTGCGATTTGCAGCGTCCGGTTTTGGACTAGGCAAGGTAAAAGATTGCCCGTTAAACTTTGTGATGGTAACGTCGTTAAGAACTGCGTTGATAATATTTTTAGTATAGGTAACGTAAAGCGCCTTTGATGTACTATCGGTTAATGCACTCAGAGGGAAGGCGCTAAGATCGACGCGATGCCAATCCTGATAAACTCGCCAATAACCGTCAATCCGCTTCATCCGGCAGGATTCCAAATATTGACCTGAGCTTGCCAGAGTACCGTTACTTGTATAGTGGTTATGCTTGCCGCTAGTGTAATCAGCACTGCCTCTAAATGGATCAAAACAGCGATCAAGCACGCCATTGGCAGGATCGCAGTATTTGCCGCCGTCCGAGTCAACCGCACTGGCGCCTGGATCATGATGATCGTTGCAGCAAGATGTGCAAAGAGCATCGGGATTACCCGCTTCATTGGCATTATTACCATTAGTAACCCAACCCTTGTCCTTGCTAATCAAATCTCCGGCTTGATCCTCATAGGTACCGGTAGTCGAATCCCATTTTGCATAGGAAGCCGTCCTCGTTTGGGCTGCTGTCGTGAAAGCGCAGTTGCAGGATACGGTTAAAAAGTCCTCTTGACGAAGCAATGTTCCGCTAGCATTGTAGGTATAAGCGGTAAATTTAACCTGACCACTGGCATTAGTAGTAGGAACGAGGGTTTCTCTTTTGGTTGAACTCACGTCGCCTACGCCTATAGCGACAACATTGGTATCGGTGCTGGCCGTATAAGAAACTACCGGCTGCTCCCCGCTACCCCCTGCATTGTTAGCAAGTCCGCCCGTGGCCGCCGTCGAGCTGGTACTGCTGATTACCGTATCTAAAGAGGCAGTCCGAGCCGTGCCATCGGTGTCCGTCCAGCCGACCGTTATAATCACTTTCTTTTGAACAATGTCGCCGTTTGCAGTGGTGGTCAATGCTCCTGCGTTGTAATAGTAGTTTGTCACTGCCCAACTGAGGGCATAAGTGATATTGCCTACACTAACATTGCCACTGGCAATGCTCCCGCCCGTATTGTTACCGATACCGGTGAATACAAAACTGCCGGAGGAACTAAATCCCCGTAAATCCTCCAGCTTTTCCTCGGCAATGCTCATTGCAGCGGAACGGGCATTGGCGGCGCTGCCGCCTTTAAAAAACGTGCCTTGCAGCTGTAAGACGGCGGCAATGCCCACCGCAAAAATAAGTGCGGCAATCAGTGCTTCGATTAGGCCAACACCTCTTTGTTGATTAAGCAATTTCATAGGGTTACCCGCTGCATGTTAATACTTAAAAATCCCGCCAACTGCCGGGAACAAAAACCATAGAAAAATTAGCACCGCTAGTACTTGAGGACAAATTATCATTAATGGTTTGGTCATAAACGATGGATACATTTCCATTCATGGCGGTACCAGCCACATCTGAAATGAATGAGCCATAGATGGCGGGGCTACCGGAAAACTTGGCCGTGGGGGTGGCTACATTGGTCGGGTTATTAAAAAGATAAGTGATGCCGTAAACGAAAGAAGAGGAGCTCTTTAACCACAGTTGATTGTCGTCAATAACCAAAATAACCGGATTGGCTACCGAGCCGACAGTTTGCCCCGCCGCTATCTCGCAGCCGCCCGTTATCCACCATAACCTAAATTTTTGCCCTGATGTCGCACTTAAAGTACTGCAATCGGCAACGACTTGATGCTCGGCATTCGCCTTGTCGTAGACGGTTTGCCAATCGGAACTGGCTACGCCAAACAAAAACTGGAACAAATCATCAGGAAATCCGGGGTCGTTGGGCACTATATCAGGATGACTACTTGTTTGAGCGGTTAGAACGGAGCCGTCGCCTTCCGAAATCAATTCGCCGCCGCTCCCTGAATTACTGCATTGGGCATTATTGCCGTCATAATATTGGATGTTACAAGTCGCCGATGAAGCGCTCATTGTCACATTGCCAGTTGGCGACGGCCCAGGAGTCCAAATGGAAACAGGTACACCTGGGCCGGATGCATTAGGATTAGTCACAATATTAAAATCACCGCCGGTACCTACGCTGCCATTCACAACGATAGGGACATCAGGGGCTGAGCCTCCCAGAATATTCTTCATGGTAACTTCGCGACTTACGGTTGCTGTGCCGGTTCCATCGGCGCTCAAACCGGTTGAAGTAATCAGATAAGCATTAATCCCCCCTATCAAGGTTCCGGTACTGGCAATGGAAACGCCAAAGGAAGCCTCTCCGGTATCGGCGGCCGTACCGTCCGTTTCCGTTCCGCTCGCAATGGCTGAATTGGTAATGATGGTTGCCCATGATCCAGCACCGGATGCCGCACCGGTAAAATTATTTGCAAACTGGGCTTGGTATTTCTCTACCGCCATGTCTAATCCCGCTTCGGCTGCGACAAAAGCTTCTTTGTAGCGCGACTCATTGCCGGCCATGCGTTGATCCAATAGCCCCACTTTAGTTGCAAAAATCACCATCAGCGTTATGATGACCAAAACAATCATTGTGATAACAAGAGTTGCCATGCCTTGTTGCAATTGAGTTTTAATCGGCCTGCTCATCGAATTCACCAGTGTTAATTAGCTGCGTTGTAATCATCAAATTTCATCATTGCGCACTCTGACATTTTCTGTGAGGGTACGCGTGACTGTAGTATCGTTGCGCAACCGTCCGCTTAGGGTTACGGTAATTTGCCGAATATTAACTCCTGATTCGCTAACGGTCGTATTTCCAAAGATGAGCGCTGTGATGTTAACAAGATCTTCATCTGTTAACGTTAGCCAGCCATTGGCATCACATGCCGCGCCAGCGGAGCGGACTTCTACCGAACCGTCCGTACTATTGTGACGATAACCATAGAGTTCATTTGAACCATCATTGGCATCGTAAGAATAAGTTAGACAAGAATCAGCTAAGCCTTGTTTGTTAGCCGCGATCGTTAGTCGTGTCCCGCCAGAGACGGAAAAAGGATTAGTTGGCGGAGTCGTAGCGGAGTTAACGGCGGAATTTTGATTCGATCCAGCGCGACGGATGTCACGGGCAATCAGGCTCATCGCTGCCCTCAGCTCCTGATTAAGCCGAACGGATTTAAGATAGTCATTATCAGCTTGAACCATGGACACAAATATGCTGATCACCGCACCAAGAATGATAAGCCCGATCAGCATGGAAACCAGCAATTCGATTAAAGTAAAACCACGTTGTTTATTGGCTATGCCATTTGCTTTAAATACCCGGTTCATGGACACGCCCCACTGTCTGTATAGCTGCCCAGTGTCGAGGTACTGTCTTTACAAATCCTTATCCTGCCCAATGTAGACGTGGTAACGCCAAGCGTTTTGTTATTACCGGCAGAAAATTTAATTGTTCCTGAAGTGCCGGTACCACGCAATGGGCTGTAATTTCTCGATGCTGAGGTATTAATATTAGCGGTAATGTTCGTGAAATCAGAACTTGCTACTACGCTTCCTGATGCGCAATCGTTGGTTGCATCGGCATCGACAGTGCAAACACAAGTCGTCGCCCCCGTTGGCGTCATGCCATAACACCAAGTGCTAAGGTCGGTTCCTAGTGTTGCAGGCGTAAAAACAATGCCCACAGTTGCATTTCTTTTAATCGCCTCGGCCTTAGTGTTTTGCAAGGCTGCGACCAACCCTTCCGCGGCACCTTCTACACGCTGCTGTATCATCTGATCGTCGAATGATGGTACTGCTATAGCCGCGAGTATGGCAATTACGGCAACGACTATCATTAGCTCAAGCAAGGTAAAACCGGCGTTTTTTTGTCTGCTCATTTCTATCCACCTGTTTGTGTGGCTTGATTATAGATTACTATTGCTCGCAATCCGTTAGCTAATCTACATTTTATCCATTAGACATGGGTATTATTCAATTTGCCTGCGCAGTGCGTCGGTTATGCTATATTTGCTCCAGCAAATTAACTTTAAATTAAGGTGAAATAATGTACACATTTAAACGGTCTTCCGGTTTTACATTAATGGAATTAATGATTGTCGTGGCCATTATCGGGATTCTTGCCACTATTGCTGTCCCTGCTTATTCGGACTATATAACCAAAGCAAAACGTTCCGATGCCAAGGCTGCGCTTTTAAGTGCGCAATTAGCGCAGGAAAAATACAGGGCCAACTATACTACTTATGCCGCCACAATTGGATCAGCGGACATTACTTCACCCTCCCCTGATGGTTATTACACCATTGCCATATCAGGCACACCTACAGCCACGGCTTACACAGTTACGGCTACACCGGTCGCTACCGACAGCACATGCGGCACTTTTGCCGTTAATCAAGATGGAAAAACGACTTCGGCTAGTGTTCAAACAACTACAGCCAAAGTTAATGAGTGCTGGTGAAAATAACGCACCATACGCTGGACGCTCTGCTCGAAATAAAGCTTATTTTGTTGATTCCCGGCAAGATGCCGGAATGACATAAATTGAAAGGTTTGTCGTGGTACTCGTGTAGATTGCTATGTCGTTAAGGCGGAGATACTGGAGTGGGCTCCTTAACCTTGCCTGTCTCGGCAGCTTTTAAATTCACCAACATTCCGGAAGCCTCTTCATCCGCTGTTTTATTCAGCAAAGGCGCTAGCGTAGGTTCCAGAAACTTGATTATTTGTACCGGTAATGAGCTGGTAAACTGGTACTTCTCGGCATCCGGCCCCGCCACATAAGCGGTAATGACGCCAAAAAATCGATCCCCCAGGAAAAACGTAAACGTGGCGGCGCGGCTGATGAATATCGAGTCGATCAAGCGCCCCCCCGCTCCCCATATTTCACGCCGATGATCCCCGGTTCCGGTTTTACCGCCGACCGACAACGGTTTGCCGTCGGCGCTTTTGTATATGCCGCGAAGACGTCCCGCCGTACCCGCTTCGACCACGCCGATCAGCGCGCCGCGCGCCGCTTTCGCCACTTCGGGCGCAAGCACCTGCTGGCCTTGCTCGGGCAATTTGTCCAATACGGTTTCATAAGGCGTGCCCTGGGCGTAATGCAGGCTGTCAAACCGGACTGTCGGCAAGCGTAAGCCGTCATTGCGCAAAATCCCCATCAGCTCGGCCAATGCCGCCGGGCGATCACCCGAGGCGCCGATTGATGTCGCGTAAGAAGGCGTTAACGATCCGAACGGATAACCCAATCGATCCCATGCGGTATGAATTTGTTTAAAAGCCTCATCCTCCAGCAAGGTCATGATACGCCGCTGCTGGGCGTTTTTTCGGCTGCTTTTAAACAGCCAGCGGTAGACATTCTGCCGCTGCTCGGTACTGGCGGCGATCACCTCGGCGCGCGTGGCATCGGGATGTTGCACCAAATAACCGACCAGCCATAATTCCAGCGGATGAACTTTGGTGATATAGCCCTGATCCTGCAAATCGAAATTCGCCGGCGAATACTTCCGGCGAAGTTGTTCAATATCCTCGGCTTCCAAAGCCCCGGCAGCCAAATGGGCAGTCAAATAACCGCTTAACGCGTGGCTATCCGCATCCGGGTAAACCGCTTGGTAAAGCATGGCCAGACGCGACGGCTTGGCAAAGACTCTCTGGGTCAGCAACTCCATGATTTCGTCGTTCGGTTTGCCGTGATATTTTTCGTAGAAACGCCTTAAATAAACCAGGCCTTCCTTATCCGCAAAACGCTCAAGATATTCCATGCGTCGAGGATCATCAGGGATTTCCAGCCATCGCGCTATGCCTTCCGGCTTGTAAAGGTGATGATAAACCAGATCGCGCATTAACCGAACGAACACCAGATTGACCGAATCCCGCAATGCATCGCGCACCGACATGATTTTAAAGTTTTCATCCGGGGTGAAGTTATTAAAGCTATGCACGCCGCCGCCGGTATAAAAACTCTCGTAAGGACTGGCTGAATAACGTCGATCTAAAGCCTGGTTAAGCAAATCCTCCAAGTTTATTTTCCGATTCGCGCGTAACTGAGCGATAACCCATGCCGATAAATAATCGCGCGGGTGCAATTCAATCCGGTTCAGCTCCGGCGGCGACAGCTCTTTATATTGCTGATAAATCTCGGTAACCAGCTCCAGATAATGCACCATAGTGCGCAGCTTGGCGGTTGAACCCAGATCAAGCCGTATGCCTTCGTTAATATCAAGCGGCCGATCGTAATTATCGGTCTGGATGCGCAGCAGATTACCTTTTTCGCCGCGCTCGAACAGCATCAGGCTATAGACGATGGGAGCGAGATCGATATTTTCATTAAGCATTCTGAAGCCTACTATGCCGGCGGCCCTGGCCTTATCAGGTTCGCTCAACTGGCGCAATGCATGGGTAACCGCTTGTTGGGTACGGTAATCGAGCGTGGTTTTAACGGTTAAATCCAAACGGTCCAGCTCATAATTGGACTTTACGCCTAACGTCCGAGCAAGCCGGGTGCGCAACACATTCTGGGTCTTTTGCTCGGCCATAAATTTGACCGGCATGTGCTCTGATTTAGGCAAACGCACTGTAGTCGCCTGCAAGGCCGCATCCCGTAGCGACGCTGAAATAACGCCCTGTTCGGCCAACACGCGCAAATAACTGTCGGTAAGTTTTTGCAGTGCGTCGTAACCGGGGCCTAAAAGATAAGAAGGCCGTCTTTGCGACAGCAGGATGCTCAGCACCTGTCGGTAAGCTTGCGCCTGTTGCCCAGTAACCCGCTCGGTTGAGTTAAACGATTTCGGGTTGAGCAGTTGGTTAACCGCGTTAAAGTCGGCACCGAACCACGCCGACAAGCCGTCCCCCAAACCGTGAACCTCGCCTAATTTTGCAGTCGCGGCAAGCGGCATGGAATTTAAATAAGCAAGTGCGATTTGCCGTCTCATTTCACGCGTATCCGGCCCCAGTAAATAGGCGCGTATCGATGCACTGCCCATCTGGCGAAGCTTTTCCAACATCGATTCGGTATAGCCATCCGGCGAATGCCGGTACTTTTCCAGTTGCGTAGCCAGGGTGCTGCCGCCAGGCACATTAATATCCGCGCCCAGTTTTCGCGCCATCATTTGCAATGCAGCAAAGCCTAAGCGATCCCATTCCACCGCCGGATTAACATTTTTGTGCGTTTCATTGAGCAACTCCCGGTTTTCTATAAACAGCAAGGTGTTCAATACCAGCGGCGGGATGGCATTAAAATCGGGATAACCGTGGCTGGGATAGATGGCGTTAAATAACGTTTGGTTAGCTTGGTCGACAATACGAAGCCCAGCTCGGGTTTTTTCTTGATAGATGGGAAACAAGCCGTAATCATCAACCAACCGGCTCATCATCGGCGAAATAGACGCCTGTGTGGTAACGCTATAACCTGACTTTTCCAGACGTGCGATCTCGTCCGACAACAATGTGTAGCCCAAGCGCTGGTCGTAAGGGCCGTGATCAGGATAACGTATTGTCGCACTAGGTCCCGGCTTAAGCTCGGAACTCAATTGCTTGCTTATTGCCGACAGGTAACGCGCCTGATATTTAGAAGTTTGCACCTCTTTCTTTACCAGCGTTGTAATCGCTATTCCGATTACGAAACATCCGCCTAAAACATAAAGCAGCAGCAACCGTGAAAGCGCTTGTTTATGTATTTTCATTGCCTACAAGGATAGAGATAAGGGGCGTGAACAGGAGTGGAAGCTTTGCCGGACATTAACCTCAAAACGAACTCCCGGCGCTTTTTCACTACCGGGCTATTCAAGCATTCTGTCCTCAGTATTAATATCAAAATAATTTCATCTCTTTTTCGGTTGGAATAGTAGCCCCTGCAAAGGGCAAAAATGACGAGTTCAAATCCGCCTAACTCGCGTATTTTGAACTACTCAGCCGTTAAAAAATGGAACGTTGAGTAGTTTCCTCGACAACTGCCCCCTGCGTTACTCTGCCTCCTGTAGGCATACCGCCGTAAAGCACCAGCTTTCGGCATGCCATGAAAGCGCTATACAACTCGCAGTATATGCAGGAGCCTCGGTGATTAAACCGCTCCTCCGAATCAACATCTTAACTGTCTAATTATAACCACTCGCAAGCAACAATGATAATGGAAAGGACGTTTATCGATTTGGCAACACTTCCGTTTGCCGCTCATTAAACTTTTACATCAAATAATTGCAACGTTACAATTAATGTCATTATCAGACGTTATTTATCCTGAAATCAACCCTTAGCACCCTGTTCATAATCACCCTTCAAGATCCCCTTATGTCCGAATCTTATACCCGCTTTCGCGATATTTCCGTCAGCGAACGCATATTAAATACCGTCTTTTTGCTAACCGTAGGACTCGGCTACCTGGTTGCCTTGGGCAATCTGTATTACACCCATCAGGGGCGTGACGGCGTCGCCGGCCTATCCATTGCCGACGTGACGATTAATTACCACGGCTCGAATGACCAAACGCGCTTGGGCTCGGCCATTAACGGCATCATGGAACCTAACCTAAAATATAAAAACGACAAGGAAGTCATTTTAAAATGGATACAAGACGGCGCCGATGAACCCGATTACGACCAAAAAATCGCCCCGATATTAAACCGCGACTGTATTAAGTGCCATACCCCCGCCATCAACCCTTCCCTACCCGATTTAACCCATTATGCGAGCGTATCCGAAGTAGCGCATAGCGGCGGCGCATCATACCCGCGTTTAATCAGGGTTTCCCATATCCATTTATTCGGCATTGCCTTTATTTTGTTCTTTATCGGCAAGATTTTCCTGCTTTGCGACATTAATGTGATTGTAAAAAGAGTTGCCGTCGTCATCCCTTTTGCCGCAATGTTATTGGATGTGCTGTCGTGGTTTATCACCAAGTCCATTCCTTCATTCGCCTACGTGGTCGTTGCCAGCGGTGCGTTAATGGGAATTTCGATGGGCATGCAAATTTTGCTTAGCATTTATCAGATGTGGTTTTATAACAGGAATAAAGACTGAATCATGAACAGCAGACCATCACCCAACGGGTAAATAATACAGTGTCTTTCGTGAACTCACTGCAGGGTTTTAGGATGACCAGCATTACCGGAGATAGAGCAATGCAGGAGCAATTGCCGAGTTCATGTATAATTCCGCGCCATGAGCATTATAAAAAAACTAGCCTCGCAAACCGCAATCTACGGTCTCAGCAGCATTTTCGGCCGATTCCTCAACTATCTGTTGGTGCCGCTATACACCTACTACTTCACCGCAGCGGAATACGGGGTGGTGTCGGAATTTTATGCCTACGCCGGATTTTTTTCCGTGCTGCTGCTGTTCGGCTTTGAAACCGGCTATTTCCGGTTTCGCGATAAGGATCACACCGGCCCCGATCTCGCCTATTCCACAGCGCTGATGTTCGTAGTGCTGATCAATCTGAGCTTTTTTGCCTTAATACTGCTGATCAACGCACAACTTTCAGCGGCGCTAAACTACGCCAATCACCCGGAATATGTATTGTGCTTTAGCCTGATTTTAATCCTGGATGCCGTTGCCGCCATTCCGTTTGCCCGGCTGCGCGCGGAAAACAAAGCCTTCCGCTTCGCCGGCATCAAGATATTCGAGATACTGATCACCGTGTTGCTAAGCCTGTTTTTCATCATCTATTGCCCCAAGCTCTACGCGGCCGACCCCGAGTCATGGATAGCGCCTATCTACAACCCCGCCATAGGCATCGGTTATATTTTTATCGCCAATTTATCGGCCAGCGGCTTTAAATTTTTGCTGCTGGCATCCCAGTTATCCGGCCTTGCCTGGGGATTTGACCGAGCATTATTCGGGCGCATGGTTCGCTATTCGTTGCCGATGGCGGTTATCGGTTTCGCCGGAATCATCAACGAAATGCTCGACCGCGCCCTGCTAAAATACCTGCTGCCTTACGATACCTTAACCAACATGAAAATGCTGGGCATTTACAGCGCCTGTTATAAATTATCGATTTTGATGTCGTTGTTTATTCAGGCCTTCCGTTACGCGGCCGAACCGTTCTTCTTTGCTTACGCAGACAAAAGCGATGCCCGCCGGGTTTACGCGCGGGTGCTTAAGTTTTTTGTCATTTTCTGCGTGTTCATCTTCCTGCTGGTGACTTTATTTATCGATTTCTTTAAATATTTTGTCGGCGAAGAGTTCCGCGCCGGTCTTGAAGTCGTGCCGATCCTTCTGCTGGCCAATCTATGCCTGGGCATTTATGTTAATCTGTCCATCTGGTATAAATTAACCGATCGCACCTTGATGGGCGCTTCGGTATCCTTAGCCGGAGCGGCGCTGACTATCGCGCTCAATGTCTGGTGGATTCCGCTGCTCGGTTATGTAGGGTCGGCTTGGGCGACGCTGGCCTGCTACGGCTGCATGGCTATTGTCTCGTATCTGCTGGGACAAAAATATTATCCGGTGGATTACGATGTCAAACGCATGCTCGGTTACATCGGGCTTGGCATAGGCCTGTATTTTGCTCACGAGCAATTGTTGATGACTATCGATTGGCAGCCGTGGCTCTTGGCAGGCGCATTAATGCTGCTTTATCTGCTGATTGCCGCGCTCTGCGAAAGCCGTCAGCAGCGTAGCTTGAGTTAGGCGACAGCCGTAACTCAAGCTGCACTTTACGAGAGTTTCGTTTACAGTGAACTCTTTATATAAGTCGCGGCAATTGCTCCGGCATTGCCCTACCCCCTGCATCCATGCAGTCGACCAAACTATAACTTATGACAAATACTATGGAAGTCAAAGCGCGTCTTATCGGCGGTTTTATTTTACTGCTGCTGGGCAGTTGGGTTTTACACAGCTTTCTGGCTTTGCTGGTTTGGGCGGTAGTACTTGCCATCACCACCTGGCCGATTTATCAACGCCTGCTGTCGTCCAATGAAATACACGGCAAAGTCACCTGGGGAGCTTTGCTGCTGACGCTGCTGATCGGCGCGCTTATTCTGGTGCCATTGGGTTATGGTTTGAGCCGGTTGCTGAATGAGGCGCAATCGCTCGGACAAATCCTGACCGAAGCGCAAAATGTCGGCATCCCGCCGCCTGTTTGGCTGGAGACCATACCTGTAATAGGCAACTGGGCAAAAGACACCTGGATGAATGCCTTGGGCAATCCGGTCGTCGCCAACGAATCTTTGCACTGGCTCGGAACCGGGAGCGCCATCACCTATACCAAGGACTTCGCCAGCCAACTTTTGCACCGTTTCTTCGGCTTCTTGTTAACATTGCTGGTGTTGTTTTTTGTCTATCAACACGGCGCGGGACTGAGCCAGTATGTGCTTGCAACCAACCGTAAACTGTTTGGCGAAACCGGCGTCCGTTACGCCATTCATGCCACAGCGGCGGTGCGCGCCACCGTCAACGGCCTGGTGCTGGTCGGCTTGGGCGAAGGTTTGTTGCTGGGCGTAGGCTACGCCTTGGCCGGATTAAGCCACCCGGCCATGCTGGGCGCATTGACCGGTGTTTTTGCGATGATTCCGTTCGCGGCCAAACTGATTTTCGGCGCCTGTGCGTTGGTGCTGGTCGCCGAAGGACACATGGCGGCGGGAAGCTCGCTGTTCGTATTCGGCGTGGTTGTTATCCTGCTGGCCGACAATTATGTACGCCCCAGACTCATCGGCGGCGCGGTTAAACTGCCGTTCATCTGGACCTTGCTCGGCATTTTCGGCGGACTGGAAAACTTCGGCCTATTGGGCTTGTTTTTAGGCCCCACACTCATGGCGGTACTGATCTCGATCTGGCGCGACTGGGTTGCCGATATGAATAAACCTGAGATCACTGAAGACAGCGCCGTACGGGAAGTCATTACCGAGGAGCAACTGCCAAGTTCATCGCCAACAGAATTCGACGACGGACAATAACCGGGATTTTCCGTAGCGCTTCATCGTCGTTTATTGCTTTAATAATGAAGCGCTGTTGGCGGCTGCGGATTTCCATTTCAAACCCATCTAAGGGGTTGAGCGCCTTAAAAACCACGACAGACCCTACCCCCACTACCACCTCACCTGTTACGGATAATGCATAACATCCGTTTGTAAGCACAAAAGCTTATAGACTGAATCCAGCAAAGACCAGATAATAGCCATTCGTTTTATACTCATTGCCTTAGACACACCCCACAACTTGTCGGGAGGAAACGAAACATGAACCTCTATGATTTTCGACACAAGCCGCGCAGGTCATCAATGGCGCGGCGCATGACCGACAGACGCGAGATTCCCTATCCATTCGGGTCGCCGGAGTGGGTGGAAAATATAAAAAATCATTATCTGGCTTGGCCAAAATCGAATCGTCGTAATTTGAGCAGACGTAACGACGAAAGACGTGCAACTGAGCGTCGGCAACAACTGCTTTCCGAACAACGCCGTTCCGAAATGAAATATTCCCCAATTTTGCTTACCCAAGAAGAAAGAAAGCTGATTGAAAACTTGTACCTGAGCGATCCGGACTAGTCGAGTTATTCGGACTGGAAATTACGCCTCCCTCGACCTTATAAATCGAAGCGCCTGCTTTGTCGGCAAAAGAATACAGAGCGTTGCGGCGACATCTAAAAGACTAAGACAGACCGCCAGCAATTACTTTTTCAAATTCCCCGCATGTAATCCGCATTCTTTTTTCGCCCCCGACTCCCACCACCAACGCCCCGCCCTTTCATGTTGATTAGGCAGTACGGCACGGGTACAGGGTTCGCAGCCTATGCTGATAAAACCTCTTTCATGCAATTCGTTATAAGGCACCTGATAGGCTTCAATATAGTCCCAAACTTGCGCCGAACTCCAGTTGAGCAAGGGATTGAATTTAACCAGCTGATGCTCGGCGGTGGAAAATGCCGTGTCTATCTGCACTTCGGGAATATCTTGCCGGGTATCCAGGCTTTGATCTTTACGTTGACCGGTAATCCAGGCATCCAAATGCGCCAGCTTGCGTTTTAACGGTTCGACCTTACGAATGCCGCAACATTCCTGATGCCCGTCCTCATAGAAACTGAACAGGCCTTTCTTTTTAACGAAGCTGTCCAATACATCCCGGTCCGGGGTCAATAACTCAATCTCGATCTGGTAATGCGTCCTGACTTTCTCTATAAAACGATAAGTTTCAGGGTGCAGGCGTCCGGTATCCAAAGAAAAGACCTGTATGTCTTTTCTGATCGCCAACGCCATATCGATCAATACCACATCTTCGGCGCCGCTGAACGAGATGGCAATATTATCGAACAGCTCCAGCGCTTTTTTCAGTATGATGCGCGGATTTTTTTTATCCAGACCGGTTTGTAGTTGCTCTATATCAAATGTGGTCATCATGTGTTTTCCTTGTCGCTCGCTTGTATCACTGCCAAGTTAATCATCTATAGAGGGCGAGTTCACGCACCGACAACCTGCATCAACTCAAATGACAGCAATCGCGAATAGTTAAGTTACGCTTGCAAAAAATACTGCTTCAAAAAATAGTCAAACGGCATTTGCTTGTTCTTTTCGATTTCCAGCTGTTTGTCATGAGATAGCGCCGCCATGTCATTAAACTGCTGCGTCTTGATCTTATCCAGTTTATTGAACTTAAAATACTGACCATGTTCGATGGAGGTATTTAATGCGAAGCGCGAAAACGGCTGCCTAAGCTGCGTCATCTGCTCCAGCATGCGCGCGGATGCGGTTAAATCAGGATTCTCAACTAACAAGCGCTGTTTTTCCAAAGCGGAGCTATAGTGCTTTGCCGCATCATCCTGGTCAAGAATTGCGCACACCGGCTGCATGGATTCAAGAATTCCAGCCGCCCAGTCCGTTAAAAGAATGGGTCGGTTATTTTTATTAAGCTCCAGGCCCGGTTTTCTACCAAAATTGGCAACAGCCAATTGATTGGCATTATTAACCTGCTGCTCCTGATCTGACGTTTTCGGACTGTCCTGCAACAAACAGGTGAGCAACAGCGCCTCAATAAACCGGGCTTTATCTTCATCGATACCGATAGGGTTAAACAAATCCAGGTCCAGAGAACGCATTTCTATGTAACGCACCCCGCGACGTTTAAGCGCCAGGGTCGGTTTTTCGCCGGATTGGGCAATTTGCTTAGGCCGCATAGTGCTGTAAAACTCGTTTTCAATCTGCAAAATATTGCTGTTCAGTTGACGGTATTCGCCGTCAACCAACGTGCCGATTTTTTCATATTCGGGATAAGGTGTGTTAATGGCAGCGCTCAAGCTACTGACGTAACCGTCTATAGAGTTGTAATCGATTTTCAAATTAGCCTGATTTTTACTCTTGTAACCGATGTCGCTCATCCGTAAAGACGTCGCATAAGGATGATAAAGCGTGCCATTGTCAAACGCTTCAAATTGCGCCACCAATGCCGGACGGCTGTTGAAGAAACTTTTGCAAATGGCCGGTGATGCGCCGAATAAATACAGAATTAACCAGCCCATACGCTGGAAATTCCTGATTAAACCGAAGTAGGCATCGTTAATGAATTGCTCCTGACTCAATAGGCTGTTTTTTTCTTTATGCAAGACAGGCCACAAGGCTTCAGGCACCGAATAATTAAAATGGATGCCGGCAATGGACTGCATGGTTCTGCCGTAACGATGCCATAAACCGTGGCGGTAAACATGCTTCATCCGGCCTATGTTGGATGAGCCGTATTCGGCGATGGGGATGCTTTCATCGCCATCAATGCCGCAGGGCATGCTTGCACCCAGTAAAATTTCATTATCCAGATGCTCATAAACAAACTGATGTATGTTATGCAAATAGTTTAGCGAGTCTTTTACGTCGGCAAACGGCGGGGTAATCAATTCGATCAGGGCTTCAGAATAATCCGTAGTGATGTACGGATGCGTTAATGCGGAGCCTAATGCTTTAGGATGCGGCGTTTGGGCAATGAATCCGTCTTTGGATATGCGCAGGCTCTCTTTCTCAATCCCTTTAAGTCCCCCGCAAAGCAGTTGATGATGGCCGTTTGCAGTAAGTCGTTCCAAACGTGTCGAAAGCGCGTTATTCAAATTAGTCATAGAATGGGTACATGCCCTGTAGTCCTTATATAATCCGACCATTATAAAGGGTTTAACTGATTGAAGAAATATTATCGAGGATATGAACCTGTTTTGATTAGGCCTTTACTGGAGCGATTGATCGCTTGCCACAGAAACAAAAAACCCGCCTAAACATGAAAAAACAATCACAAAACCATAGCTTTTATCGCCGACAAACCTAACATATACTCTTTATAATCTTATATATTATTCTCGGATAAACCATCAGGAAGATCATCATGTTTGAATCGGCAGAGCTTGGACACAAAATAAACAAAGCCACCTACGATACGGAAGTACCCAAACTGCGCGAGGCGCTGCTGGAAGCGCAAGTGGATTTGGCAAAATCGTCCAAATTCCCGGTTATTATTTTGATCGGCGGCCTGGATGGCGCAGGGCGCGGCGAAACCGTCAACTTACTCAACGAATGGATGGACCCGCGCTTTATCCAAACCCACGGCATGGGCGAGCCCTCGGATGAAGAACTTGATCGGCCCATGATGTGGCGATTCTGGCGCGAGCTTCCGCCCAAAGGCAAAATAGGCGTATTTCTCGGCTCCTGGTATACCTGGCCGATTCTCAATCGCGTGACCGGACACACCAAGGACGCTGAATTCGATCAAAGTATGGAGCGCGCCAAGCGCCTGGAAAAGATGCTGACCGACGAAGGCGCGCTGATTCTCAAATTCTGGATGCACTTATCCAAAGACAAACAGGAAAAACGCCTAAAGCTGCTTGAGGAAAATCCGCAAACCCGCTGGCGGGTGACTGACCGCGATTGGAAGCACTTCAAGCAATACGACAAGTTCAGTGTCGTGCATGAAAGCGTGATACGGCATACCAGCACGGCCGAGGCTCCGTGGACTATCGTCGAAGGCTACGATCCGCATTACCGCAGCTTGACCGTGGGCAAGGTGATTCTTGACGCTATCCGCAAACGTCTGGACGATGCCAACATAAAAACAGTGGAGATTATTGCGCCGCCCCCGCTGCCCTCGATTGACCAGCTTAATATTTTGAAGACGCTGGATCTGACCCAGAAAATCGACAAGAAAAAATTCAAGGCCGACCTGGAAAAATATCAGGGCAAGCTCGCTTTGTTAACACGCGAAGCCAAGTTTAAGGACATCACCGTAATCGCGATGTTCGAAGGCAATGACGCCGCCGGCAAAGGCGGCGCAATTCGCCGTATTACCGGCGCCCTGGATGCGCGCTGGTACAACATCATTCCGGTTGCCGCCCCTACCGAGGAAGAACGCGCCCAGCCTTATTTATGGCGCTTTTGGCGGCACATTCCCCGCCGCGGCCGGGTGACGATTTTCGACCGTTCCTGGTACGGTCGCGTATTGGTCGAACGGGTTGAGGGTTTCTGTTCAAAAGCGGACTGGATGCGTGCTTACAGCGAGATCAACGATTTTGAAGCGCAGTTGGTGCGCCATAATATTGTGGTGGTCAAATTCTGGCTTGCCATCAGCAAAGAGGAACAACTTGAGCGCTTCAATGAGCGCGAAAAAATCGGCTTCAAACGCTTCAAGATTACCGAAGACGACTGGCGCAACCGCAATAAATGGGATGAGTACGAACATGCGGTATGCGATATGGTCGATCGCACCAGCACCGAAATCGCACCTTGGACATTGGTGGAAGCCAACGACAAGAACTTTGCCCGCATCAAGATTTTAAAAACCTTATGCAAGCAAATTGAAGCGGCGATGCGGAAAAACTAATCAGCAGGGCACTCTTACAGCCTTTTCAAAACACATGATCTTGATAGTGGGCGGGGCGTGCCAATACATGACCACGAGTTGAACGGGGTTTAAACGAATTTTTTTATCGGTATCGCCCCAACCTCCAGCACCGCTATACCGCTGTAAATAAGACAAATACCGTTTAATTTATATGCTTTCAGGTGAGATAATGCGGCCTTTCGCTAAATTGGTCATCATAAAGCGCAGCGCGGATTGCTTGCGACCCAATTAAGTTTTTTATCTCCGCACTCTCTTTCTCATTTTAAACATAATGATAGACTCAACCTCGTCCACTTCATCGACAACCAAAACTGCCGTCACTTGCACGAACTGTAACTTGGATAATTTATGCATTCCTAAAGGATTGCCCCGGTCGGAAGTGGGCGAGCTTGCGTTATTGGTCAATCGAAACAACATACGCCAAAAGGGCGAGGCTATCTATCATGCCGGCTGCCCATTCAGAGGCATAATTGCCTTGCGTTCCGGCAGCGCCAAATTACTGAGTTTCGACCAAAACGGCAATGAGCTGGTCGTGGATTTTATTCTTCCCGGAGAATTACTCGGCTTTGACGGCTTGTCATCGCAAGTTCATAACTGCACCGCCATCGCCTTGGAGGTCGTGAATTATTGCCATTTGCCGGCCTATAAAATAGAGCTATTGGCCGTCAACGCCCCCGGTTTAAGCCAAGTGTTGCTGCAAAGATCCTGTAACCAATTCGATGCCCAAGTGCAAAAGATGATGCTAAATCGGAGGTCTGCTGAAGAGCGCGTGGCTTGCTTCATTCTGCATATCTCGGATCGCCTGAGTCTACGAGGCTACTCCGCGCTGGAGTTTCGCCTGAGCATGTCACGGGAAGAAATAGGCAATTACCTGGGCATCGCGCATGAGACGGTCAGTCGAATCATTCATCTCTTTCAAGCGCGAAAGCTGATAGAAGTTAAATCCAAGCAATTAAAAATAAAAGATAAAAAAGGGCTGTTTAGTTTCTACGCAACTTAATCACCAAACAACCCAGACTTGCGAGGATTTGATTAAACGTCCGCACTCGACACAACTCCGCCAGGCTTTAAGTCGCGTACTGTGCGTTAAAACGAAAACTACGGCTAAGAGGGGAAGCCTTTTAGTTTCTATAGGCGGAATTAGAGGCGTCTTCAGCGATTGCTTTTGCTGTCGACTCGAACTTATCATGCTCGCCGCTTTTGATCATGACCACGGCTAAAACAAGGCCGGCGACATAAAGCCGGAAATTATCCTGCTCTTGCGCATCATTCATTTTTATTCTCCGCCTATTGCTTAAGAACAACAGTTGATTTGCATCAACGTGCGGCTATTTAAGCAAAAGGCGCAATAAAAAAATTGAGCCAGATCAACAAATGTTTCGTTATTGAATTCCAGCCCAAATATAGTTTGAAAATCAGTTGAGACAAGGCACGGTCGGCCGCATGGGGCGATTGCCAAAAAACCGCCATTTTGATGATCCTGCATACTAACTGCCGTTAATGCTGCAAATCCCAGGGCAGCGGCTCAATAGCGGCTTCCACAGGCGACTCAATGCGATCATCGAGTCCGGCAAAAAAATCAATACCGGTTTGCGCTTCTATGTTGTCAATATTGGTCACAAACTGAGCCAAGGACTCCTTGCCGTTAACTGTTTGCGGGATTAAAAAGGCCAGAGCGATAGGCGGTTTGTTTGGCGCGGCTTCTGTCATATATATTTTGTAAAACGCATCCGGTATTTCCACCGTTATATCTGAACTTAAGCGCTCGACTGTGCCGCTAAAAACCGGCCCGGTAATCACCCACACCTTGCCGAATAGCTTGGCAAAGCGCTTTATTTCCGCCTCCTCCAAATGCTGCCACACTTGTTGATTAAGCTTGGGTTTTTGCGGGGTGATATTGGACATTAAAAAACTGTCCGCCTGCCCTTCCCTGCCGTAAACGTGACTCATCGCATAATTCGGCGCCATGTGTCCGCGATCGTAGCCGCTTTTTTGATAACTCTCGTGGCTGACGCGATTGATGCCGCGCCAATCGGTTTCAAAGCGATGCAGGCGTTTTATGGACTGGGTATTTTCCGCAACGGGAGTCAGCGCGTATTCGACCCACAACGGGTTACCGCGCAGATCCGAATAGCCCAGAATAAAGCCGTGATTACGTAATATGCGAAACCAGGTATTGATGTTCTTGGCATCGATAGCGTGCGGCGCGCCTTGGTAAAGTAGCGGCGGGCGGGCAATTTTAACTTCGTAGCCATAGCCGCCCAAACCCAGACCAAACATAATCAGCAACAAGATAGGCTGTTTGCGGCTTAGGCGAAATAATCCGGACAATAATTTAAACACGCTTAGCGTGGAGTTTTTTCTAGGCATTATCGGTCGTCATTACCAAAGTTAAGACTGATTAATAGCTGAGTAAAGAATACCGGGGGAACAAAACCGAAAAATCACGAACCGCTAATCCCAGTAACTGCGATTATACCTGACGGCATCGGCCGGTATCAGTCTGAGCCATTTGCTGCCGGTCGCGACCGACAGCAAATGGCGATGAATATCGCAGAATGGAATTCGGCAATGCGCCAAGAACGGGCTGCCATGATGTTATTTGAATATCCGCTTTCGCCCGGCCTCACAAAATTTATAAATACCGCCATGAATAAAGATCATTTAACTGTCTTGACTCGACGGAGTAATGTTTTCAATGAATCTTTTTCCATTGGAGTTATTTATGAATACCCTCGTTAAAGTCGCCGCCCTTTTATCGCTGTTCGTATTTGAAGCGGCGGCAAAACCCGATTCAAAATTCGACGTCATGGCCAAGCTCGATACCGGTCCGGGCAATGTAACCGTTACCTATAACGGCCGCATCATCATGAGCATGCATCAGTTTTATCAGCCTAAATACACAGTGGTTGAATATAAAAATAATGCGTTGCTGCCGTTTCCAAACAAAGAACTGGCGGACTCCGATTCAATATCGAATCTGAAACTGGATTCCGTGCTGGGCATCCGCTCGGATGCCAACGGCATCGTGTGGATGCTGGATAACGGCATGCGCAGCGGCGTCACGCCTAAGCTGGTGGGCTGGGACACCCGCAGCAATAAACTGCATCAGGTCATCCATTTGCCGGCACCGGTAGCGCCCAAGGATGCTTTTGTTAACGATTTTGCGATCGATACCCGGCACAAGCATATTTTTATCAGCGATCCGGCCGGTGGCGCAAATGCGGCGCTGATTGTCGTCAACCTGGGTACTGGAACGGCAAGGCGCGTACTGGAAGGCCATCACAGCGTTATTCCCGAAGAGGTCGATTTGATCATCGATAATGTGCCGGTTCAAGTTAAAGATAAAACCGAAAAGCTGGTTCGGCCTCATATCGGCGTCAACCCGATCACCGAAGACCTGAATAACGAATGGGTTTATTTCGGTCCTATGCATGGATTCAGCCTTTATCGGATAAAGGCGGACGATCTGGTCGATGAGAGTTTGGATGCCAAGACTTTGGCAAGCCGCGTTCAACGCTACAGCGATAAACCGATTTCGGACGGCATCACAATCGACAAGGATAACAACATCTATCTGGGCGAGTTGGCGGCCAATGCGATCGGCGTTATTTCGGCCGATAAAAAGTATCAACGACTGGCTCAGTGCCCGCGCCTTTCGTGGGTGGATTCGTTCAGCTTCGGTCCTGATGGGCAACTGCTTGCGGTAGTCAATCGACTGCATCAGTCAAGTACGCTGAATGGCGGTGTGCCGGCATCAAAACCGCCGTATTACCTGTTACAGATAAAAGCCTTGGCTGCCGGATTGCCGGGACGGTAAGCAGCTTATCTATTTAAATCTTTTATTCACCACGAAGACACGAAGAACACGAAGAAATAAAACTTTGTGTTCTTCGTGCCTCGGCAACTGCTAAGTTACATGGATGTAATGAATGCAGAAAATGCAGGAGCAAATATCTGCCCATGCAGTCGTTCGTGGTGAGTTGTTTTAAGTTTTCTTGATTAGCTAGATGCTTCAGCCAACGCTAAAAAGTTCGTCATTCTGGCAGGGATGCCAGAATCCAGTCACATGGATGTGAAGCCATGGACGGGTATCGAGCTTAAATCATGCAGCAATGGTATCGGCAAGTTACCGTCCATGGCACTGGATACCGGCATCTGCCGGTATGACGGTGCTGGCTGAAGCATCTAGCTAATCAGGTAAGTTTTTAAAACTCATAAGCCGTTAATGTTCCGGCCTATCGCTATTATTTTGTCCCGCAGCCAAAGATGGGCAGGATCTTTGTCATGCAACGGATGCCAAATCATGACTAACTGGTAAGAAGGAAGCTCGACAGGGACCGGAAAAATTTCCAGCGGCGCAAATTTTTTAAACTGCTCGGCAATTCGATAAGGCAGCGACAATATCATATCGGTTTCGGCAACGATCAGCGGTGCGGAAAGAAAGTGCGGGACGATCAGCTTGATGCGCCGCTCCAATCCCCGTTCAGCCAGTTTTTGATCGATTAAGCCGACGTTGCTGCCTGTTCGGGAAATCAGCATATGAGAAGCTGCCAGATAGGCTTCCAACGACGGCGGTTTTGTTATCAGCGGATGATCCTGCCTGACCACGCAGGCCATCTGGTCGCTAAATAAATGTTCGCAGTGTAAATGGGGAGGCGGATTGAGTACCGACTCAAAACCGAGCACGACATCGAGACTGCCGTTTTCCAATTGTGCGGAGGGGAATGACGATTCGGTGCGCTTAATGTGAATATCAATCTCGGGGGCGATTTGTCCGATCAATCCCAACAGCTCAGGTATTAACAGCAATTCCATATAATCCGTAGCCGCAAGTACAAATCGCCGTTGACTCGTTCCGGCTTCAAATTCCAACGGCGGCTGAATCAGTTGCTCCATCTCATTCAGTAAGCCTCTGACCGGCTCGATCAAGGCTAGCGCTCTTTCAGTGGGTTTCATTCCGGACGGCGTTTTAACCAGCAAAGGATCATCCAGCTGTTGTCGTAGTCTCTGCAAAATATGGCTCATCGCCGATTGCGTAATAAACATCTGTTCCGCAGCACGGGTAACGTTCAGCTCCCGCATCAGTACATCGAAGGCCACCAATAAGTTCAGGTCAAAGGTTCTTAAATTAGACATAGGGGTACTTTTCAATGTGGGTTCGGGTCAGGATAACAAAAACACAGCATGCCTCGACCATGAATTGTGTCAATGACGGGATGAAATATAAACATTTAACAAAGCCGTTCTTTCAACCTACTGTATCACTCAAGCGTGTTGTTTAGCTTGAGTCGGCTCAGTTCCCCCTCAATGAGCTGCCGACAAAATTGACGACACGCTGACTATTTTGGATAAGCGAATCAGGCTTATCTATCGCTATTGGGTAGGAGAAGCAATTATGTCAGTAAATATTTCAAACCGGTCTTTTCGACCTTACACAGGAGAAAAGGCGCGGATTACCCGCGCTTACGATTACCTGATCCTGGTATTGGCTCTTTTTCTGTTTATCGGATCTTTTCATCTTCATTTTGCGCTGACGGTCGGCGACTGGGATTTCTGGGTGGACTGGAAAGACAGGCAATGGTGGCCGCTGGTGACGCCGCTGATGGGCATTACTTTCCCGGCGGCGGTGCAGTCGGTCATGTGGACGAAGTTTCGCCTGCCGATGGGCGCTACCTTGTGCGTGGCTGCGTTATTGATAGGCACCTGGATCACCCGCATATTCGCCTATCACTATTGGAATTACTTCCCCATTAACATGGTCTTGCCCGCCACCATGTTGCCCGGTGCGCTGGTGCTGGACGCCATCCTGATGTTGAGCAACAGCTTGACCGTCACTGCGGTTTTAGGCGGAGCGTCTTTTGCGTTGCTGTTCTACCCCAGTAACTGGCCCCTGTTCGGCATGTTTCATGTGCCTGTCGAATACGGCAACGGCCAATTGACGGTCGCCGATTTGTTCGGCTTCGAATACATACGCACCGGCATGCCGGAATATTTGCGCATCATCGAACGCGGTACGTTACGCACTTACGGTCAATACGCAGCGCCGTTAGCGGCATTTTGTTCGGCGCTGTTATGCATCCTGATGTACACCTTATGGTGGTTTATCGGGAAGTGGTTCGCAACCGTTCGTTACCTTAACAAAATCTAACAGGAGGGCGGTTTATGAAACAGCTATTAATAAAGTGCATGGTGTCTCTCGGGTTTATCCTCTCGCTATACGCGCTGAATATCGCAACTGTGATGGCGCACGGGGAAAAGGCTTTAGAGCCGTTTATCAGAATGCGCACGATACAGTGGTACGACGTGCAATGGGACAAACAAAAATTTAATGTCAACGAAGAAGTCAGCGTTAGCGGCAAATTCCATGTCGCCGAGGATTGGCCGGTCAGCGTACCCAAGCCTGAAGCGGCGTTTTTGAATATATCGACGCCCGGCCCGGTGCTGATCAGGACCGAACGCTATCTGAACGGTAAACCGTTCATGAATTCGGTAGCCTTGCAGCCCGGAGGCGATTACAACTTCAAGATTGTGCTGAAGGGGCGATTGCCGGGCCGTTACCACATCCATCCGTTCTTTAACCTGAAAGATGCCGGGCAGGTGATGGGGCCGGGCGTATGGCTGGAAGTTACCGGAAATGCGTCGGATTTTTCCAACGAGGTCAAAACCATCAACGGCGAGGTGATCGATATGGAAACCTATGGCCTGGGCAATGGCATATTCTGGCATCTGTTCTGGGGCTTATTGGCAACGGCCTGGCTGCTCTGGTGGCTGCGGCGGCCGTTGTTTATTCCACGCTATAGAATGCTGCAAGCCGGTGGTTTGGAAGATGAACTGGTCACGCCGAACGACCGTTTAATTGCAAAAGCGATGCTGGTCGGCGTGCCCTTGTTGGTGTTGGCCGTCAATGCAATGACGATAAGCGAATATCCGAAGGCGATACCATTGCAGGCTTCGCTGGACCAGATTTTGCCGCTATCCGCCCAGGTCAATGCCGGCGTGGTCGATGTAGAGACGTTGAAAGCCGAGTACCGGATACCGGAACGATCAATGGAGTTCACTGTAAAGGTCAATAATCGCAGCGAAAATCCTGTTCAAATCGGCGAGTTTTCTACCGCCAATGTGCATTTTTTGAACAAGGATTTGCAAGCGGCGTATCAAGGCGATTCAACAACTATGACAGCCTTTGAGGGCTTGAGTCTGGAGAATCCTGCACCGATACAACCCGGCGAGCAGCGCACGATGACGATTACCGCGATGGATGGATTCTGGGAATCCGAAAAACTGAACGGGCTGATTCGGGATGCCGACAGCCGGATCGGCGGCTTGCTGTTTTTGTACGATTCGGAAACGGCCGTGCGTTATATCTCCAGCATAACCGCCGCAGTGATTCCGAAATTCAATTAAACCGTTAAGAGGCTTACATCATGGCTACAACATCCGAACAATTACCTTTAGTGATAGAAAATAAAAACGCAGCACCCTGGTATATCAAGGATTTACCGATGTACCTGAAAGGCTTTGCCATGCTGACGGTTATCTATATCGGGCTACGCCTATATCAAGGCGCTTTTGCCGTTGCGTCGGGATTGGACTCGTCCGAACCGGCTTTCGAACAGTACTGGATGCAGCTGTTTTACGTTGAATTAGGCATTCTTGCCGTATTCGTGACCGGTGTCTGGGGATATTTATGGCTTTCCCGCGATCGTAACCTGGACAAGCTGGAACCGAAGGAGGAAATCAGCCGCTATTTCACCCTGACCATGTGGATCAGTATTTACACTTTTGCGGTGTATTGGGCCGGTAGTTATTTTGCCGAACAGGATAATTCCTGGCATCAGGTCGCTATTCGCGACACGCCTTTTACGGCCAATCATATTATCGAGTTTTATTTTAATTTCCCGCTGTATGTGATTTTAGGCGGTTGTGCCTGGCTTTACGCCAGAACCCGGTTGCCGCTTTATGCCAAGGGCATTTCGCTGCCGTTGACACTGGCTGTATTCGGTCCATTTATGATATTGGTTAGCGTCGGCTTTAATGAGTGGGGACATACCTTCTGGTTCAGGGAGGAGTTTTTCGCCGCGCCGATTCATTGGGGCTTTGTGATCGGCGTTTGGTTTGCGTTGGGTGTAGGCGGCATATTGCTTCAGGGCGTAACCCGTTTGATTGAATTGCTTGATGAGTTGGAAGACGCGCCATGATTTATGGATAACGGAGTGATCAAAGCGACACAGAATCCTCTCTCCCTCCGAGCATAGATGTTACCACCCTCGTTTCCACGCGCTGAGCTCGTCGTTATACACAAGTCTATCGAAGAGCGTCATTTCGATATGGACGCTGGAATGGCGGACTCGGATGTAGGCCGGAATAAGGCCATCCAAGCGCGTAGCGCGAGGTGGCGTTTCCGGCGAGTTCTGGAGGTATTTGCCGGAAACGCCAGCTCTCGCTGTCACTCGAACCAGCTTATTCCGGCCTACGTCGAGATGTGTATAACGGCCGCAGCGCGTGGGAACGAGATAATTATTTTAACCATTTCGAATACGTCGCTAATCATGACAACCATTAAACGCACCGGCATTCATTATGCCTGGGTCGTACTCGCTGTTACCTTTACCTGTTTGTTTGTTGCATCGACGCTTCGGTCTGTTCCGGGCATCATTATGCTGTCGCTGGAGCATGAATTTAATTGGAGCCGGGAAACAATAAGCGGCGCCGTTTCGGTCAATCTGCTTTTATTCGGGCTTGCCGGTCCTTTTTTAGGCAGATTGATGGATTTATACGGTACTAAAGCCATCACCTTAATAATGCTGACCCTGGTCACTTTAGGGGCTGGCGGCAGCATTTTCATGCAGGAGCCTTGGCAACTGTATTTGTTTTGGGGCGTGATCATTGGCGCAGGTTCGGGAGGCACCTCAATAGTGATGGGATCGACCGTTGTCAATCGCTGGTTTCGGCAACGGCGCGGTCTGGCTTTGGGGATTTTGGGCGCCGCCTTTTCGTCGGGCCAGTTAATTTTCACCCCTATTATAATGAACCTGAACATGCAGTTCGGCTGGCGGGCGGTAACGCTGTTTATAGCGTTGATGCTGGGCCTGGTCGTATTGCCACTGGTTATGATATTTATGGCTAATAATCCCGGCATAAAGGGATTGCAGCCTTATGGCGACAATGGGCGCGTTGCACCTGATATTCCTCCTGACCCGAACCCGATGCGTTCGGCAATGGCCAGTCCTCAGTTCTGGTTGCTGGCTTTCAGCTTCGGCATCTGCGGCTTTACCACCTCAGGCCTGTTTCAAACGCACTTGATTACTCACGGCATCGAACACGGCTTCCCGGAAATGACCATGGCCGTATCATTAGGCGTAATGGGTGCGACCGATATTGCAGGTACTGTTTTTTCCGGTTGGCTATGCGACCGTTTTGGTAAGCGCTGGCCGCTGGCGATTTATTACGCGCTGCGGGGCGTTTCATTATTGTTGCTGCCTTATGTCGAATCGACCGGGCAGCTGATGGCCTTTTCCGTTGTCTATGGGCTGAATTGGTTATCGACGGTTCCTGCGACTTCAGCGCTCACAGCGGATCTGTTCGGCAAACAAAATGTCGGGGTCGTATTCGGATGGATTTGTTTTGCCCATCAGGTCGGCGCAGCGTTAGCCAGTTACGGGGCTGGCTATTTACATGGCTTGTTCGGGAATTACACCTTGGCCTTTATGACCTCCGGTCTTTTTGCCTTAGCGGCTACCGGGCTGGTCATGAATATACGAGAATGAATATAAATTTAAAGGGACCGCTATTTTGTCGTGCCCCAGACAGTAATGCATTAGAGATTTTTCAGCTTATAAAATAATATGTACTGGCTATTCGTATAGAATTTACAACACCCCCATCATTCATTGGAGAAACCTTTATGTCATTGACTATGTACCAAGCATCCATCCCCGTTTTTGTGCGTATGTTGGATAATTTATCCGGGATACTCGACAAAGCTGCCGCCCATGCCGAAGCAAAGAAAATCGATCCAGCCATTTTTGTAAACGCGCGTCTGGCACCGGATATGTTTCCGCTGAGCCGCCAAGTACAAATTGCGACTGATATGGTCAAAGGTTGCGCCGCTCGACTGGCAGGCATTGAAGTGCCCAGTTATGAAGATAATGAAAGCACTTTTTCCGAGTTGCAAGCGCGTATCGCCAAGACCAAAGCGTTTATAGAAAGCGTCAGCGCATCGCAAGTTGACGGCAGTGAAGAGCGCAAAATCACGCTGAAATTCGGCAGCAAAGAGCTCAGTTTTTTGGGACAAGCTTACTTGCTTGATTTTGTGTTGCCCAACTTCCATTTTCACCTCACCACCACTTACGCCATACTGCGGCATAATGGCGTGGAAATTGGAAAAAAGGATTACACCGGCGATTATTAATCTGAGCAGAAATAAGCGCCGGAATATCCTGCGCTCAAAACATGACCTGATGTCCCGCCAGAACTAGAGTCACTTAAGAGTGATGGATTGACAGAGAGTGCGTGGCACGCCCTACGCTAAATAATGTGTAGGGCCAACTTTGCTTTATGTCAAAGCAAAATCAATACATTAGCCCCGCGCTTTTAATCACGCTCGACTCATTATAAGCAGACTAAGCTACCGCCTCTTCGGCGCTAGAGCTGAATAGATAGTCTTTCTTTAAGCAGTGATCCAGCCATTTTTGCAGAAAATAATTTAACCGCCATTTGTAGTTCATGATTTCCCGGCTTAATCCGGGATCTTTAAAAACCTGACTCACGCCGGCACGGGCATGATCGCTTAATACCTCGGCAAGCTGGGCATCCAGATAAACTCTTATCTTGACCGCGGGCGCCATAAACTCTTGCTGATGTCTATCGAAGCAATGGCTAAGTTCTACGGTCATGGTATACGGCGTACGTTCAATAATTTCAAGATGCAACGTAGTGTGATGCGGGGCAAGGCCAATAGCCGTTTCTTCAAATGCCATTAAGTCCGGAATTAATTTCAGCAACTTTTGATAGTTGGACTCGCAAACTTGTTCGAGACAGATAGACTTATTGACCGGATTTACAAAACTCATGGCCGCGGTTAGTTTTCCCGGTAACAGGCATGGGCGCTGGCGGTTTCCCATAACACCACTTGGGAGACGTTAAAGCCGGATTGTTTAAGATGCCGATAAATCATCTTGCTCAGCACTTCCGCGGTGGGATGTTCGTCAAGGGCCAGGAAACGCTCTTTGTTTGCAGTGAGCAGGGGTATGATCGGGTCATCCTTATGCAAAAGAAAATTGTGATCGAGCTGCTGATCTATGAATGCTTCAACGCTGTCTTTAATATCGGAAAAGTCGCAGACCATGCCTTGGTCATTGAGTTGTTCCCGCTCTATAGAAATCGAGGCCTTAACGCTATGTCCGTGTAAATTGCGGCATTTGCCGGGGTGATTCATTAACCGGTGTCCGTAACAAAAATACACCTCTTTGGTAATCGTATACATAATAAAAATATAAGCAGTGCCGTAATTTAAATAAGGGATGTTACCTGCATTGAGGTAGACAGAGGGGCGTACAGGGGCGGAAGCATTGCCTACAGGGACATAAGCGCGGAGCGAAAACCTCAGTCCCCTTTTATGCTTTTTATGGTGGCGGCCACTTCGTAGCGACCATCGTCTTGCCGGGTACTTCTGATAACTTCAATGAAAGCGGTCATTGAAGGCGTAACTGTATTTTTGGGAACGACATTTATTTCCATCGCCTTGCCGGGATCGAAAGATTGGTCGGCAATAAATGAAACGCCGGCGCCGCTAATCGATGAACAGCGGCCATGATGCAATTCATCCGAACCCGCAAGTCTGTAGGTTATGTCACAGTCTATTTCCATTCGAATATAATTGCGTTTTTCATCATATTCCAACATCTTATTTCTCCGGTCAAATTTAGTCTGCTATTGAGCTGTGTAGCCTTATGCTACGAAGTTTACTATAAAAAGCGCGATAATGGGGCATGATTTGCAACAACACCGCCAATTGAGCTATTCCGCTGGATATTAAGCTGAATTTATGTAATATGACGCCAATTTCCACATTTTAATAAACAGACTTCTGAGTATCATCTAATGAATAAAGCGATCGTTTTAACCGGAATCACAACTACCGGCACTCCGCATTTGGGTAATTATGTCGGCGCCATCAGACCGGCCATTGCGGCGAGCAAGGACGCGAATGTTACGCCCTTTTATTTTCTGGCCGATTATCATGCGCTGATAAAATGCCAGGAGCCGGAAAGAGTCAGGCAGTCCAGCCTTGAAATTGCCGCAACCTGGCTGGCTTTAGGGCTGGATACCTCGAATGCGGTTTTCTATCGGCAATCGGATGTGCCGGAAATTATGGAACTGTCCTGGATGTTGACTTGTGTCGCGGCAAAAGGTTTGATGAACAGAGCGCATGCCTATAAAGCAGCGGTTGCCGAAAATGAGCAAGGCGGCGAAAACGATGCCGACAAGGGCATCACCATGGGCTTGTTCAGCTACCCGATCTTAATGGCGGCCGATATGCTGATGTTTAACGCCAATAAAGTTCCGGTCGGCAAGGACCAGATTCAACATATCGAAATGGCCAGGGATCTTGCCGGGCGTTTTAATCACATTTACGGCGAACATTTTGTACTGCCTGAGGCGGTCATCGAAGAACATGCGTCAACCTTGTCGGGCTTGGACGGACGCAAGATGAGCAAGAGTTACAACAACACCATCCCGTTATTCGAGCCTGAAAAAAAACTAAGAAAGCTCATTAACAAGATTAAAACCAATTCGTTGGAACCGGGCGAACCTAAAGACCCCGAGGGCTGCACTTTGTTCAGCATGTACCAGGCCTTCGCTAGCCAGGCGGAAGTGGCTGAAATACGGCAACGCTACGCGGGCGGCATCGCCTGGGGCGAAATGAAACAGGTGCTGTTTGAGCATATTAATGAACACATTATTCCGGCAAGAGAACGTTATGAGGCACTGATGCAGGCGCCGAAACATATCGAAGAGCAATTGCAGGAAGGCGCTCAAAAAGCGCGCGCGGTCAGTGTGCCGTTTATGAAGGAGTTGCGCAAAGCGGTCGGGATTTCTCGAATTTCCCTGTGACAGCCGTGCCGCCCGTGACCTTCGGTAACTGGCTCAAACAGGCATTAGTGCTGATCAGCCGTGCGCCGCTGCTTTGGACAGGATGCACGTTGTTCATCGGCCTGCTTTTGGGCATCGAACGGGTTTCCCTGGCACTGGGTATTTTTCTCGCGGTAACGGGGTTGTTTGTCGGCGTAGGGCTTGCAAAATATATCGACATGAAAGCATCGACAAACACCTCATTGAGCTTTTACCGGGCAATCGTTAAAAGCCTGCCGTTAGCCATATTAGCGGCGGGCAGTCTGGTAATTTGCTGGTTTGCGTTCAGGATGACCGCCAATATTTATTCCGGCGAACTCTATAAAATAGGCCGCTTCTTCTTTTACTGGGAATTGACGGCAGAGCATCTGAACAACAAGTCCACCCGCCAAATAGCCGCTTGGCTCTATTTACCGGCCATAATCACGCTGCTTTTTATCTTGCTGATGCTGACTACCTTTGCAAGCTGGTTCAGCTATCCGCTAATGCTGTTTAAAAACTATGCCTGGAGTCAGGCAAGACAGCAAGGCCATGAAGCATCGGTCAAACACCAGGCGGCGATGTATAAGCTGCTGGCTTTTATATTTGCTGCCGCCTTTATTAGTGCAGGAGCAATACCTTTGTTGACGCCTGTTTTATATATGCTGGTTTCGACATTGATGTATGTATCTTACAAAACCGTGTTTGAATCGGCATGACAAGCCCGGTTACAGCAGTTGTCCCAGCGCGAAAGCGCCAAAATAAGTAGCTATAAAATAGAACAAGGCCAGGACCAGACCGGCGAAAAGATTGACGGTCAGCACTTGCTTGATAATGTGAGTTACCACCGCATAATCCCACAATAAAAGCAGAGCCAAAAAATAATAACTTAAAGGATCTTCGCTGACGGTGAGCCAAATCAACACCGGTACGATAAACAGCGCGATTATATTGGCACAAAATATAATCGCTGTTGTCACTTGTACATAGGCGTATAAGGTCCTGTTAAGGAACAGCATGGCGCCTATAAATATCAGCGTTAATAAGGTCGCTATGCTGACTTCGGTAAATGCCTCTATCGGGTCGTCGGTCATGTTGGCTTGCATGAAATACTCTACAACAAAATAGAACAGCAGATTTTGTTTAAAAAAATCGACTGATCTCGGTAGCTCGAGCGGGTTATTTTGTAACCAGCATAGAGGCAAGTATTGTTTTAAAACATCCATAGTGACCCAGAGTTTTATTTTACAAACTATTTATAGCATAGCGGCCAAGCACCCCGAAGGCATGTGAAATACTATTTAAAATCCGCCGAACCCGAACCGGTTAAGGATTGCCCGTCATACGTGCTGAAATTATCATTCAATAACTGAACCAGTTCTTTGGTTTTATTGGATATCTGAGCCAAGCGGAGTTTGGTTTTTTTATTCCAGCCGACCGGCTCTGAAATCGGCAGCATCATGCGGCTGAAGGTCAGGTTTTTTTCGAAAATACCGGCTAAGTTCTCCATTAAATGAAGTTCTTTTTGGCGGGCGTTAAGTTGGCTTATGATTAATTTCGCTTGGAGTTTGCTGAAAATAATATGCAGCGGCGTCATGGTGACCAACAGCGTAATAATGACTGCCGGCCCGATAATCGGGTCTAGCAACAGCTCCAGAATGCCGGTTTGTATTTCAGCAAAAATAGCAAGGGTAGCAATAAACCCAAGCACAATCAGGCTGGAAAAGGCTGATCGATCTTTCCAGAGTCCGATGGCTTTTTTTACTTCAGGCATCACCACGTTATTAATTTCGCGAACGTTTTTTTCCAGTGAATTCAACACGCGATAAGTACGATCATAGCCGACATTGGCTATGCGCTGGTCTATCAAGGCCAAGTCAACCGAAGACTGAGAGCTAACGCTGCCTTCCTGGCTGGACAGGACAATAAACTGACCGGTATTCAATCCCAATGCGGCAAGTTTTCTTTGCCATGAAGAGATGATCTCGCTGTTTGTAGTCGAACTCAACATTGTTTCCGGTCTATCGATCAGATAAACAAATTTATTGGAATCCTGATGGAGAGTGATGTTTTCTATGATCTCGTCAACCAGCGGCGATGTTGAATCAAAAACATCGGTAAAAACTAACACCAGGTCGGAGTTTTCAATGGCATGCTTTGCTAACAGAGACGTAACCGGGTTGGATGGAGCGGCGCTGATGTTGGGCGTATCAATGAAAAGCTTGCTTTTCAGGCGGTCGCTATTAAGCGTTTTCAGTTCCAGATAAGAATTAATGCGATCCCCTTCGCCTTGTTGCCGCTGCTCGATTTTACTGCTGATTTGATAAAACGGGAACCGGTGGTCTACATCCAGCGCGGTGCCGGGCAAAGTCGCCGGGTTGGACTGATTGTTATGCAACAACACTGTAAACTTATGGCTGGACGTTTGAATGCCCGAAAACAAATTGTCCGAGCCCAGATAATTATTAATAAATCTGGATTTAGCCGTTGAGTTACCGCCGATCAAGCTGATTATGGGCCACCATGAGTTTTTACTGGCTGTCGTTTCATCCATTTCGATGAGCCCTAAATCGAATTCAATTTGATCGAGCTCCTGAAAGACTTTTGAGGCTTTCAGTAATACCGGATTGTCCGCGGCGAAGTGTTTTTCAAGGTTAAGCAGGTATTTGCTTGCTGTCTTTTCAGTCATCAGTTTGACACCTTATTTGTTGTATTTTTATAGATTAAGGGGTAACGAAGTATACACCTAGAATGGGCGAGCAATACAAAAAAACAAGAGCGATAATGAGGCGTTTTACGGCTGTAAAACGAAAAAATGTTGAGCAAATATTGTACTTTTCATGCTCAAATTAGATGGGTTTATAGTATATTGGGCGGCGGTTAATGAGCCTTGTAAACTTGTAAAAAATAAAATGATGAATGTGAACAGTCTGATTGTTCTTCGAAGCTTAGCGGCGCTTGCTATGGCTGCGTTAATATCCGGCTGTGCCGTGCCGTTTTTTGGCGGCTATGGCGCAAACGGCCAGTCACGTGAAGAGTTTGAACATCACGTGGAAGAGGTTTTCAAATTGCAAAACCGAATGACCAGCGAAGTGATGATGTTATTGGAAAGCGACGAGGCCAAAAAACCTGAGGCCTTAATACAGGCTGACCAACATATGCAACAAACCTGCGCTGATCTTAACGAATATGTTTCTCGTGACATTGACGGCTTAAGCACCGGACTTTTTTTACGCCGCCGGGTTGAAAAGTCGGCTATCGACTGCGAAAAAGCGGCTATGGCGATCAAGCCGCTGTTGACCCCTTAACCCATTAACGCCGGTCAGTCGGCCACGGCGTTAAAACCGTATTTTGCGCAGCCTTGCTGTCATCGGTTTCAGGATAGTCCAACGTGTAATGTAAACCGCGGCTTTCCTTGCGCTGCTGTGCGCACCGGATGATTAATTCGGCGACAATGACCAGATTGCGCAATTCCAGCAAATCGCTGGTAACACGGAAGTTACCGTAATATTCGGCGATCTCCTTTTTAAGCAATTCCACGCGGTTCATGGCCCGGCTTAAGCGTTTATCAGTCCTGACGATACCGACGTAGTCCCACATAAAGCGGCGCAGCTCCTCCCAGTTGTGAGAAACAACCACCTCTTCATCGGAATCGCTGACTTGCGACTCATCCCAATCGGGGATAGGCGGTGGCGGCGAAATGCCGGACAATTTCTGCAAAATATCCTCGCTGGCCCGTTCTGCGAACACCAGGCATTCCAGCAACGAATTGCTGGCCATGCGATTGGCGCCGTGCAGACCGGTACAGGCAACCTCGCCTATCGCATAGAGATTGGCGATGTCGGTGCGCGCATAACTGTCGGTTAACACGCCGCCGCAGGTGTAATGCGCGGCCGGAACCACAGGAATAGGCTGCTTGGTGATGTCGATGTCAAACTCAAGACACTGCTGGTAAATGGTCGGAAAGTGCTCGCGGATGAACGGTTCCGGTTTGTGGCTAATATCCAGATAAACGCAGTCTATGCCGCGCTTTTTCATTTCATGATCGATGGCGCGGGCGACAATATCCCGAGGCGCCAATTCCTCTCTCGGATCGAAATGCTGCATAAACGACGAACCGTCCGGCAGGATCAACTTACCGCCCTCGCCTCTTACCGCTTCGCTGATCAAAAACGAATGTGCGTGCGGATGATAAAGACAAGTCGGATGGAATTGCATGAATTCCATATTGCTGACGCGACAGCCTGCGCGCCATGCCAAAGCGATGCCATCGCCGGTTGAGCTTTGCGGATTGGTGCTGTAAAGATAAGCTTTGCTGGCACCGCCTGTTGCCAAAACCACGACGCGAGCCGTTATCGTCCGAACCTCCTGCTTTTTCGAATCCAAAACATAAGCCCCCAAAATCCGTTTGTCGCCTTCTTTGGAATCGGTAATTAACTCCACCACATTATGGTGTTCGAACAGATCGATATTCGCGTGTTCCTGAGCGCGTTCAATCAGCGACAGCGACACCGCCTTGCCCGTTGCATCGGCGGTATGCACGATGCGGCGGTGAGAATGCCCGCCTTCCTTGTTTAAATGCAGCTTTATTTCCCCGGACGCAGTCTGCTCCTCGGTAAAAACCACCCCCTGTTCCCTCAGCCAGTCTATCGAACTTTTACCGTGCGTCACGGTCAGCCTGACAATATCGGGATCGCAAAGCCCGGCACCGGCGTCCAGCGTATCTTCAATATGCGATTCGATCGAATCATCGACGCCGAAAACCGCGGATATACCGCCTTGCGCGTAATAAGTGCTGCCCGCCGTCAACGCGAATTTAGACAGGACCGCAATACGCATGGAATGATCGGCCAGCTTAAGCGCCAAGCTTAGGCCCGCGCCGCCGCTGCCAATAATAAGGACATCGTAATTTTGGGAGTAAGGCATTAGATTTAAAGAGGGTGAGCCGGACAAATTGAGAGAAAGTTTATAGTGCTAACACGCTATGTTGCTGTTAATGGATAATAAAGCTTTTTAGTGCGATAGCAATTTTTTTTATATCGCTATCCAGATATATTTTGTCTCTGTTACTATCAAGACTAATGAGTGTTACAGCCTTAAAAACAGGACGGGACTTTTCTGCAATGCTCTATCTATTAGCTTGGCTGCTATTTTCAACATAGGTGATTTTATTAATGATATTAAATGGAGGTTTTTATGCTCAAAAAAATTAAATGGTGTTTTTTTCTGATCGTTTTGTTTAATCAGAACGTATCGGCGCAATTACCGGATTTTACCGAAATGGTAAAATCCAACGGCATTGCCGTGGTCAACATCAGCACCACGCAAAAAGCGCCGCCGGAGGCTGAAAACGCCCCCGAAGAACAGCAGCTGCCGGAAGGCATGCCCCCCGAAATGGAAGAGTTTTTTAAACGTTTTCTCAATGAACAGGGCGGCGGCTACGTGCCAAGGGATACCACCTCATTAGGCTCGGGTTTTGTTATCTCCCCGGACGGTTACGTGTTAACCAATAGCCATGTGGTAAAAGATGCCGATGAAATCGTCGTCAAATTATCCGACCGCCGCGAGCTGTTAGCCAAAGTGATCGGCACCGATGCGCGCACCGATGTCGCCTTATTAAAGGTCGATGCCAAAGACTTGCCCGCAGTGTCTATCGGCGATCCGAACAAGCTGCAAGTAGGCGAATGGGTCCTGGCGATAGGCTCCCCCTTCGGATTCGAGCAATCCGTAACCGCCGGCATCGTCAGCGCCAAGGGCCGCAGCCTGCCCGGCGGAAATTATGTACCGTTTATACAAACCGACGTCGCCATAAATCCAGGCAATTCAGGCGGACCGCTGTTTAATATGGAAGGCAAAGTCGTTGGCATAAACTCCCAGATTTATAGTCGCACCGGCGGTTTTATGGGACTGTCATTCGCCATCCCCATGGATGTAGTGATGAATGTCGTCGACCAGATCAAAGCCACCGGTAAAGCCGCGCATGGCTGGCTAGGCGTCCAAATACAAGATGTAACGCGGGAACTGGCCGAATCATTCGCCATGAAAAAACCGCAGGGCGCGTTGGTTTCCAAAGTGCTGCCCGACAGTCCCGCAGAAAAAGCCGGATTGCAGATTGGCGACATTATTACCGAATTTAACGGCCAGCAAATTGAAACCTCGGGCGATTTACCGCCTATGGTCGGCATAACGCCGATCAATGACAAAGCCACCTTAAAAATCATCAGACAGGGCGAGACTAAAACCCTCGACTTTAAAGTAGGACTGTTGCCGGATGAAGTGGATAAATCGGCAGAAGCTAAAGCCGCCGCGCCCAAGCTTCCCCATAACCGACTGGGCGTTAACGTCATTGACTTAACCGATGCGCAAAGAGAAGCCTTACAGATTGCCAAAAACGGCGTGTTAGTTCAGGATGTTGCCAAAGGCACCGCCAAGGATGCCGGCATTCAGCGTGGCGATATAATCTTGCGCATTCAGAACAACGTCATACGCGATACCGCTGATTTTGAAAAAATAGTCGCCAAACTCCCTAGCGGTAAATCAGTCGCCATGTTGATCCAGCGTCAAGGCAGCCCGGTGTTTCTGGCAATTAAAGTCGAAAAATAACCGTTTATCCGATAGTCAGTACCACGAAGGTCACGGAGTTTTGTAATTTGTTCTTCATGATCTTCGTGGTTTTTTATGCGGTTTGCATACCCCTCAATAAGCCGGACCTTCCAGGTTTTTAAAACCTGGAAGGTCCGCATATCGACATATTTCGGGACGTCACTATCGACCAAACCCTGACTTTATAAAATCAACATGCAACATGGCTTTGTAAACCGATGCAGTAGGTGTTTATATAAGTGTATTCATTATCCAAATAGACCGGTATATGCTTCATCTAAAGCGTAACAGCAACGATGCGATGCGTATGAACCGGAAACCCATCTTAAAACTACCCTTTAAAAACCGGTCTCAGGCCGGACGCTGGACGGACCGGCGAAGCGCCGCAGGACATCATGCTGGGAACGCCGGGACAAGAGGAATCGGCGAGACTTCAAGAACCCGAAACAACAATTTGCCGCTATCATCCAACTGATGACGCATTGATGCCGTTTCTTCAAGCCTTGTAATTGTATGCGGTTGCGGCCAGCCCTAAGCGACGTCGCCCAAGGGCTGATCGACATGGTGAATTTTCAAATGCACATCGTTCAGTCCTACGCGTAGGCGTCGTTAGCGGACTGTCGCCCGGCCTACATTACCCCATCCATCAACAACTCCCGCGCCCGATTATCCGCACCCGACGGAAGCTTGTCAGGACTGGCGTTAATCCAGGCCGCTATATCTTTCCATGCGGTGGGGGCCTGCAAATCGCGTAACAGCATGTGGTAGCCGTTTTGATAAATCGCTACGGTTTTTTTCGCCGTATCCGCCTGGAGAAATTGCTGCAAGAACGCATAAGTCGGCTCTTTGGGAATAATTTCGTCTTTCTCGCCGTACAGCATCAGGGTATTGCCGCGTAGCGTTGCGGCGCTGTTAAATGCCGCATCCATCAAATCGGTCAAGCCGTACACGGTTTCCACGCGGGTCGCTTTGATAACCCACGGATCGCGTCCCAAGGCGCGGAGCATGTCGATATTATCCGATGCCACGACATGGACGCCCTCCCCGGTCAAGGTCAGCCAGGGCAGACTGTGCGCCAGCGTCCAAAGCAAACCGGTTTGATACCAGGGCATGGTTGATCTGGCCCATAACGCAGGGGCAGCAAGAATAACGCCTGCGACGTCGGGCATATCGGCTTGGCTCATGGCGGTGATCACTATCGCACCGCCCATGCTTTCGCCGAGCAAATAAACCGGGCGTTTCGGGTAGCGTTGTTTGACCAGTCGCACCAATACCTGTAAATCCTTGGTATAGGTCTCGCCCCCTGCCCATAATCCGCGTTTGGGGGCCATGCCGAAACCGCGTTGATCGTAAGCAAAGCAAGCAATACCCTGTTTGCTGAAATACTCTCCCGGCGTGTCAAAAAAACGGCTGTAGTCGTTGAAACCGTGCAGTGCAATAATGACTGCACGCGGTTCTGTTTTCGGCAGCCAATGCCGTACCGGCAAACTTGCGCCGTCTTCGGTAAGGAAAATATTCTCGCCCAATTGCGGCGCATTATTTTTTGCGCCGGGCGGATAAGTCATCGGCATGCAGCCGTTTTGCGCAATAAGCAACAACAAAGCAATGAGTGAGTATCGGAGTTTCATGTATTTAGTCAATAAATATACAGAAGGCTTTTATTATATGCTCATGCCTATCAAAGTTTTCGACAGAATTGCCGTAGGCTATTCAAGCCTATCCAAAGGCTTTATCATATACCTGAATGCAGTTTCCAATCCCAAGCTAACATCCCTCATTAATAATCTTCGTATTTTGGCAAGACAATCCCGTTACCCTGACAACAGCAATTTTCGCTCATTATCGATCAAGCAAATGCTGCGTAAAGCTGCTTTTTATGCGCTGTTCGTCTTCCTGGCTTCATCGGTCGGTTTGTGTATATTGTTGCGCTGGGCGCCTGCGCCTACCTCGGCGTTTATGGTGTACCGGCATTTTGAAGATTTGGTCGATGACGGCGCTTACCAGTCTATTAAATACTCATGGATCGGCACAAAAAAAATATCGGGCAATGCTTCTTCGGCGGTTATTGCCGCAGAAGATCAGCGTTTTTTTCAGCACTCCGGATTTGACCTGCACTCCATACAATCATCCATCGATGTCTACATGGACGGCGGACGTCTGAGGGGGGCGAGCACGATTTCCCAGCAAGTGGCCAAAAATTTATTTTTAACGCCGTCGAAAAGTTTTGTCCGCAAGGGACTTGAGGTCTGGTTCACGCTGCTAATCGAATTGCTGTGGAGTAAGGAACGAATATTGACGGTTTACCTGAATATTGCTGAATTCGGCGACCATCTGTTCGGCATCGAGGCCGCAAGCCAGCACTATTTTGGCGTCCACGCAGACCGCATCAGTCGATCGCAAGCGGCATTATTGGCGGCAACCCTGCCTAATCCGATACTGCTGCGGGCAGCGCAACCATCAAATTACTTGCTTAAGCGGCAAAACTGGATACTCCGGCAAATGCAAAATCAGTAATTTTTTAAAGTCCGGGTCTGATATAATTTAAAGTTAATATAATAACTGTCCGAGACAGGCTTCCAATCACATCAACACCAAGCAGATAGAGATAATCCATGAGCATGCAAAAATCCATCATCAACACTCGTTTATTGAGTAGCCTGGTTATATCAAGCGTGCTTGTGGGTTGCGCGAGCACCGCTGAGATCAATAAAAAAGATCCCTGGGAAGGCTGGAATCGCGGCACTCAAGAGTTTAACGACGATCTGGACAAGGCCGTTTTAAAACCCGTGGCTAAAGGCTATATGTGGATAACCCCGAAAGTCGTTGATGACGGCATAACCAATTTTTTCAGTAACATGAACGACATCGGCGTAACCCTCAATGATTTTATGCAGCTCAAATTGGCGCAAGGCGGTATGGACGCCAGCCGCTTCCTGGTTAACACTACGGTTGGCGTTGCCGGCTTTATTGATGTAGCGAAAATGATTGATCTGCCCAAGCATAATGAAGACTTCGGGCAAACGCTAGGTTTCTGGGGTGTTCCGTCGGGTAACTATCTGGTAGTGCCGTTTATGGGAGCCAGCTCACCTAGAGAAGTCGTAGGGGCAGTTGGCGATGCGTTAATGAATCCACTGACCTATACCTTTGCCTTTGCCGGTAGCGGAGCAGCCGTCAGCGCGGTCAATGCCGGAGCCAAAACGGTTGACGTCACCGATACCCGCGCCGATTTGATACCGACTGAAAAAATCGTCGATGAAGCCTCTGTCGATCGTTATTCCTTCATCAAAAACGCTTACCAACAGCGCCGCGAATACCTGCTCCATGACGGCAATGTTCCTGAAGAAGACGAACTTCAGTTGGAAGATGACGCTACTGCCGAGGGAACGAACTCTGTAAAAACCACCGGCGCAACACCGACAACCACCAGCAATCGTCCCGGCTCAGCGCCGGTGACCGATAACTCCAAACACTTTCTGGACTTATCCGCGCCTGTCAAGAAATAAGCAAGGCAACGGGCGGCCTCTTCAGCCGGTCGCCCGCTCGCTGTTAAAATGAAATTTTCAATATTCATCCTATTGCTGAGTGTTTTCTCCGAATGCTCTTCATCCCCTGTCAACAATAACTGGGCGATAGTCAAACAAGCCGCGCAAATCGGCGATAGCGCCCAAAGCATCGGTTCTTATACCGCCGGTTGTTTAAGCGGTGCAGTCTCGCTACCTCAAAATGGCACCGGCTATCAATTGATGCGCCCGACCCGCGGTCGATCTTACGGTCATCCCGACTTGATACGCTTCATTGAAAGCATAGCCGAGACCGCCCATTTACAGCACTGGGGCGTTTTGCTCATCGGCGATCTGGGACAAGCGCGCGGCGGTCCGACCCCAAGCGGACACCGCAGTCATCAAACCGGTCTCGATGTCGATATCTGGTATTTGCTGTCACAACAAGCCGCAGCCCGGAGTCTGGCATTTAATGAGCGGGAAACCTGGAGCGCGCCCTCGGTTCTTGTCGCCAAATCGGACGCCATTAATGACAACCAGTGGTCGTCGGCGCATGAAAAAATTCTTGAGACCGCGGCGCAAAGGCCCGAAGTCGACCGCATCTTCGTCAATCCCAGCGTCAAACGCCTACTATGCGCACGTAAATCAGCCCATGACTGGCTAAGAAAAATTCGTCCGTGGTGGGGGCATGACGATCACTTTCACGTCCGACTCAAATGTCCGCTGAATAACAAAAACTGCACCGGGCAGGAAGCGCTGCCTGAAAGCGATGGTTGCGATGCGTCGCTGGCCTGGTGGTTTTCGGAAGAAGCCAAGACGCCGGTTCCGGCAGCCAAAAAACCGGAACCGCTCGCATTGCCCGCACTATGCGCTAGCGTGTTAAAGCAATAGCGCCTGGATAGCCGAACTAAATCAAACCCTTCTCGTCCCGGATCGGGACGATAAAGCCAAGTCCGTCATCCGTTGCAATAAATTCGGACAACTCCAGCCTCAATTTATCCAACGCCTCATCAAGTGTTTCCTGCTTTACCTGATGGAACGACGGCAACATGGTCGACGCGTTATGGTACTTCAAAATATCCAATAATATTCTGGCTTGTTCAATAGTGTATCGATGTTTCACAACTTCTCCGTAAGTACTAACATAGGCTTAGGTAATTCTAGCAACTTCGTGGACTTTTATCCTATCGCCTGTTTAATAATAAAAAATATTATAACTTGTGGCAAACCTACTAAAAAATCCGCTCAGTAAGTTTTCATCAGCCCATCCAGCGTCAATCCGCAGCTGGGCGCAAACGCTTTCATAAAAAAACCGACTTCCGGTTGTTCCGATGCACTGATAGTTAAAGCCAATTGCTCGGCAGCAGTTTCAAACTCCGAGTTCCCGGCTTTTAGCTCAGCCTGGCATTTAAGATAGGCCGATATTTTATCCGCCGCTTTGATGATCAGGACATGCTCAGGCGGCATCCTGTCGTGCTGAATCAACACCTGGAAATCAGCCTGCAACTCAACCGGTAAAAGGGCCAGCAACTCTATTTCGGCCTGACGCTCAATCCGCTTATAGGCGGAGCTGATTTCCTGGGAATGATATTTGATGGGCGTTGGCAAATCGCCGGTAATGACCTCGGTAATATCGTGATACAACGCCGCCGTAGCAATCGCGTTGGCATCGACATTGCCGCCGTAATAACGATTTTTAATCAAGGCCAGCGTATGGGCGATAACCGACACTTCCCAGCTATGCTCCATGACATTTTCATCATGCGCATTGCGCTTTAGCCCCCAACGCTTAATCCATCTTAACCGCGATAAATACGCGTAGAAACTGCTTGTTATTGCTTTATTCATAGGTCTTTAATGAGCCAACTTTCTATCGGAACCTGAACATAATATTTCTTATTATCCCAGAAGTAATGAGTCCTTATCGGTAGCAGCGACCTTGCCATTGTTAATCATCCAGGCTTTTATTGTTGGACCTTGGCAACAGTCGATTTTGTTGATCCTGCGTATAACCGGCCGGCAAAACCGGCACGCCTAATAGTTTAATATTTTCATTCATTAAGACTTGCATGCATTTATAGCTGTTGATTATAGGGTTATGATGCTTAAATAGTCCACTTTGGTTACAGCTAAACATCATGCTTATTCAGTGGTATCCCGGCCATATGCACAAGGCCGGCAAAGAAGTCAAAGAAATCCTGCCCCAGGTTGACCTGATCATCGAAATCCTGGACGCGCGCATTCCGTTCAGCAGCCAAAATCCGATGCTCGCCGCGTTGCGAGGCGACAAACCCTGCATCAAAGTACTCAGCAAAAGCGACCTTGCCGACCCGGTTGTTACCCAACAATGGCAAACCTATCTGGAGCAGGAGCAAGGCGTAAAAACCCTGGCGCTGACCACCGAGCAGCCCGAAAAAATGCGCCAGCTGACCGAACTGTGCCACAAGATGCTGCCGAACAAAGCCAGCAGCGACAAACCGATCCACACCCTGATCATGGGCATCCCCAATGTCGGCAAGTCCACGCTAATCAACATACTGGCCGGAAGAATGATTGCCAAAACCGGTAACGAACCGGCCATCACCAAGACCCAGCAACGCATCGACATCGGTCACGGCATTATTCTTTTAGATACGCCCGGCATGCTGTGGCCCAACGTCGAGAACAGAAACAGCGGCTACCGGCTGGCGACCACCGGCGCTATCAAAGACACCGCGATCAGCCACGAGAATGTCGCCTTCTTCGCGGCCGAATACCTGTTGCGGCATTACCCGGATTTATTGCAGACCCGTTTCCAGCTGGAGCTACTGCCGGAAGCCGAGCAACAGCTGATGGAAGCCATCGGTAAAAAACGCGGCTGTCTGCGCTCGGGCGGACATATCGAAATGGATAAAGTGGCTAAAATCCTGCTGTCTGAATTGCGCGCCGGTACCATCGGCAGGATCAGCCTGGAAACTCCGGCGATGATGGAGAAGGAATTGGCTGAGCTGGTGATTATCCGCGAGCAGAAAGAGGCCAAGAAAAAAGCGCGGAAGCAGAAATGGAAAAGGTCGAACTAATCCTGTAGAAATTTATGCTGCTAAATAAGAGCCGTAGGATATGTTGAACAAAGTGAATCGCATCATTTGCGATTGCACAGTTTCAAAGTCTAAGCCGCTTAACGCATAGCCGCCCGTGCCGCCTCAGCCAAAAAGACCGAGCGTGTTAAATGTTTGGCATGGGTATAGTCATCAATGCGTTTTAGTAATAATTTCGGCAAAACTATATCGATTTTTTCGGCTTCGCCTTCAAACGCCGTGGTGTCCACATCAACGACAGCCCACACACCGCCTGCATAATCCGGGTTACTTTGATACTGACTAATCGGTGCAATAACGGGCATATCCTGCCCATCTTCCAACAGTCCTTCCAAGTGCAATTCTATCGCTTCCTTAACTGATTCCAGCGCGTCATCTATGCTGTCTCCAGCCGAGAAGCAACCTGCTAAATCCGGTACAGTCACGCCATAACGTTGACCGTCGTCTGAGTGTAAAACTACGGCAATTTTCATTTCCAACCTGCCTGTTTATAAATGTTAATGAGCGTTCCTTTTGGAATGTCTCCATCTGGATGTTTAACGGTAACGAGTCCTTTTTTACTATTGTGTTTAAATTGATGGTGAGAGCCTTTGACTCTTACACAAGCATCCAGCCGTCTTGTTCTAATTGTTTAATGAGAGTTTTACTATTCATAAATAGTTTTTCAACGGCTTACCTGTTTTTACAGTTATTCCAATCTTACCAGCGTCTTTGCTTGCTTTACCAGCGAGTTATTTTTCATTCATTAAATCAACATCAAACAAGGATCAAGAACTACACGACAACATAGAACACCCGGCCCGCTGCCTTGCCCAGTCGGGGCGTTTTAAGGCGAATTCTTCTTTGCCGGGCTGTTCGTCGTAGGGATGGCGCAATAGTTCCAACAGCTCATTAACCATCGAAAAATCGCCCTGCTCTGCTTTGTCTATCGCCAATTGCGCCAGGTAATTCCTCAACACGTATTTGGGATTGGCGGCATTCATAGTCTTGATGCGCTCGGCATCGGCTATGCCGGAATTTTGAATTCGTTTTATATAAAGCCTGAGCCAATTGCCAAGACGCGCCTTGTATTCATCGGTTATTTGTTCCGGTACATAATAAGCCTCCATCAGCGGTGCCATCAAAGCGTCATCGCCAAGTTCAACATCCATGACCAGCAGGGCAAGCTTGCGGTAAAAAATAGTCATATCCGTTTCAACCGATTGCAACAGAATCAACAACTCGGTGTTTAGTTCGTTATCGATGGACGGATCATAGATACCTAACCCCAGCTTTTCGGCGACCATGCTTTGCCAGCCTCGCTCAAAGGTGTCTTTATAGGCATTGATCGCTTGTTGCAAGGGTTCTACCTGCTCAATAAGCGGATAGATCGCATTAGCCAGCTGGCCCAGATTCCAGAACGCGATTTGCGGCTGATTGCCGAAACGATAGCGACGATCGGCCGCATCGGTGGTGTTGGGCGTCCAGTTGGGATCGTAATTTTCCAGCCAGCCGTAAGGGCCGTAATCTATGGTGAGGCCGAGTATCGACATATTATCGGTATTCATCACGCCATGAACAAAGCCGACCCGCTGCCAATGCACGATCATTTCCGCCGTCCTGCGGCAGACTTCTTCAAACCATTTAAGATAAACGCCCGGCGACGGCTCACCCAAATGCGGAAAGTCGGTAACAATGGTGTAGTCCACCAGTTTTTTCAGCAGATCGATCTCGCCCCTGGCGGTAAAAATCTGAAAACTGCCGAAACGGGTAAACGATGGCGCAACGCGGCACACTACGGCGCCCGGTTCGGGTCTGGGGTCGCCGATGTAAAACATATCCCGGATGACCTCCTCGCCGGTCAGTATCAGACTCAATGCCCGCGTGGTCGGCACGCCCAAATGATACATGGCTTCACTGCACAAAAACTCGCGCACCGAGGAGCGCAGCACCGCCAAGCCGTCGGCATTCCTTGAGTAAGGCGTGGAACCCGCGCCTTTCAGCTGCAAGGTAAATCGCTCGCCTTTCCTGTTAATTATTTCACCCAGATTGATGGCGCGACCGTCGCCGAGCTGCCCGGCCCAATTGCCGAACTGGTGGCCGCCGTAACAGGTTGCGTAAGGATCCATGCCGGGCAACAGACTATTGCCGGCAAACACTTGGGTAAAATCGGCGGACTGACAGACCTCCTCAGTTAAATCCAGTAACTCTGCAACCTCTCTGGAATAAGCAACCAACTGCGGATTAGCCACTTTGGTCGGCAATACCCGGGAATAGCAGGCGCTGAATACCTGACGACGATTATTGACAGTGTCGGGGTCGGCGGGTAACTCGCGGATAAAACGATTATCGAAAATCAAGTCATCGAGTCCGGAAGTTTTTGTTCGGGAATTCATCATAATCATAAAATCTCACACTGGTTCGGTGGGCTGTTCAATTGAAAATTTAGGCTATTCTAGCGTTAAAAATGAATTCTCCTTGATATTCAGTTAAAATAGCCGGGTTAATAAACCTCCGCTTTTGATGGAGGGCGTGTCATTTTATTTGATGTATTTTTCTGAGGTCGTCGTATGCGTAAAAATCTTCTTACCTTCATTGGGGGCGCCACGTTGCTCCTTATGCATCCTTGGAGTCAAGCGGCCAGTGATTTACCTCCTACGGCCAAGGTAGAAATGGGTCCCGTAGAAGAAGTATGTTCCGACTTTACTTCCCCCGAATGGCGAAAAGAACAAGTCATTGACGGCGTGCAAATACAGGCTTCGCGGCTATGTAATCCCGACAATCCATCAGACATCGCCGCCTTTGTAAAGGGCACCAACGGCATTTCCATGAAAACCCTGATGGAAACTCAACTCGCCGCCGATGCCGTTACCATGTCCGACGATGTCGACGGCGACGGCGATCCTGATAAAATCATTATCAAACTTGAAGTTGCCGAGCTCAACGGTCATTCGCCCGATATGAAAGACCCGACCACCACCTTCGATATAGCACCGGGCATCCAGCCGACTTTTTGGGTTTTTGCCCCCAAAACCCGCGATATGTCCACGCTCAGCATTTATGAGCCGATAGCCAATCCGTTGCTGCGCGTACCATCTCCGGTAATCCGCGTCGAGCAGGATGACGTGGTCTGGCTGGTTCTGGAAAACACCCATTATTTGCCGCATTCCATCCACTTGCACGGTATCGATCATCCGTTCATGGATCATAGCGGTAGCGGTAATGATGGCGTTGGGCAAACCAGCAACATGGACACCATGCCGGGAAAAAGCAAGACCTATGTGATCAAGCCGCGCCAGCCGGGCACCATGTATTACCATTGCCACGTTCAGCCGCACACCCATATTCCGATGGGCTTGCAGGGTATTTTTGTGGTCGAGGAAAACCGCCCCAACAACTGGCCGCAAACCCTTAATGTCGGCGCAGGCCAAGTGCGTCATCCATCGGTCGCCGTGCTGGAAAAATATGCGCGGGAATATGACCTGCATTATCAATCGGCGGATAAAGAACTGCATGAGCTTGTCGCCCGGTCGGCCAACGATCCGCGCCTGATCGCCAAGCATATGAACATGGAATATGACACCACCGACGCCACCGACGATTATTTCATGCTCAACGGCCGCTCTTTCCCTTACACCTTAAGGGAATCGCTGATTGAAATGAAACAGGATGAAAAAGTTAAACTGCGGGTTCTGAACGGCCATACCGAATCCTTGGCCCTGCATATCCACGGTCACAAGCCGACCGTGACTCATTACGACGGCGTCGACAACGGCCCCAGCTCGTACATTCAGCGTGACGTACATGCCATGGTGCCCGCACAGCGTCTTGATCTTGAATTAAGCGGCGTCGATGACGGCCTGCACAGTTTCGGACAAGGCATCTGGATGTTCCACGACCATGTCGAAAAAGCGTTTACCACTAACGGTGTCGGTGAAGGCGGCGACATCAGCCTGGTCGTCTATGACGGCTTCCTTGATGAAAAAGGCATTCCCAAATCGCACGGCATGAGCCTTGCCCCCTATTTCACCAAAGGACTCTGGAAACGCAATTATCCGATCTGGCAAGATTATGATGAGTGGCGCAGCTTAGGCCTGCCGGACCTGACCGCGGAATACCAACCTTCTAAGGTGGCGGTGCAAACCGTACAACAACAATGGAAGCCGGAAACCCCGGTCGCCGAACAGGAAAGTTCCGCTTTTGGAAAACTGTTATTCGGACTGATACTGGGATTATTAAGCTATGTGCTGATAATTAACCGGCAAACGATTTATGACCGTGTTCGTAAACTGCTTAATAAATAACACCGGCCATCAGCGTAGAGACATTGCCTACATGAATGTAAGTAACGTCTTTACGCTATTATTGCCATTCTCAAGCACACTAATCCGGACATGGCGCACTCCCGACGCCTCTAACCAGAGGCCGCCGGGTCATGCGTAAATGACTATCACGCATAAAAACCGGACACCCCCAATATGATGCGAACCCATGCCATACTTGCTATGGCATTGATATGCCCCTGCTTTTCCGCATCGGCTGAACCTATCCATCTCCAGTTACGCTGGCATCACCAGTTTCAATTTGCCGGCTATTATGCGGCATTAGAAAAAGGCTATTACAAAGACGCGGGACTCGAGGTCATTATCCACGAAGGCACCCCGGAAAAAAAACCGCTACAGGAAGTCCTGCAAGGCCGCGCCCAATATGGCGAGGCCAATAGCGAGTTATTACTGGCGCGGCTGCGTGGCGCGCCGCTGGTCGCCTTGGCTGCGATATATCAGCATTCTCCTTCCGTGCTAATAGCCCGCAAAGATGCCGGAATTTTTTCACCCGACGGTTTAATCGGTAAAAAAATCATGCTGCTGGATCAAACCGTCGACGCTGATTTTATCGCCATGTTCAATAATGAAGGCATAGACATAAGCCGCCTTCATATCATCCCCAGCAGCTATGAAATTCGCGATTTGGTTGACGGAAAAGTTGACGCGTTTAATTCGTACCTAAGCAACGAACCCTACTTTCTAAAGCAACAAGGCATTGAATTCACCGTACTCAACCCGCGCAACTACGGGGTCGACTTCTACAGCGACATTCTGTTTACAACGGAGGATGAGCTTAAACGGCATCCCGAGCGCGTCAAAGCCTTCCGTCAAGCCAGTCTTGAAGGCTGGTATTACGCAATGGATCACCCGCAAGAAATCATTGATCTATTGCTCAACAAGTATAAAGTCAACAAATCCAGGGACCATCTTAACTTTGAAGCCGACGCAATACGTCCATTAATAGTGCCGGATGTGATCGATCTGGGACACATGAATCCCTGGCGCTGGCGGCACATGGCGGAAACATTCATCAAAACGGGCATGGCTGAAAACGATAATTTTTTGCAAAACTTCAGCTATGATCCCGCCCCCAAAGCTGACAAGGAAAAGCTGCTCACCTATATCGAGATCGCCGCGATTATCACCCTGTTGACCAGCGTTATTACTTTAACGCTATTAGTTTCCTATAGAACGCTGAAACAAAAAAGCAACGCAGCCAAACGTAACGAAAAACTTTTACGCCTGTCCCATGAGACCGCAGGAATCGGCTACTACCTGATTGATCTGGCCACTGGCCGCTGGGAAAGCTCGCCCCTGCTCGATAAGATTTGCGGCATCGACGCGCACTTTGATCGCTATACCGCCAATTGGGCAACATTGATTCACCCGGAGCACTACCAACGCGTGCTTAACCACTATCAGGAAATACGCCATAGCCACGAGCGGTTTTCGATGGAGTGTCAAATCATCCGGGCTAGCGACAAGCAAACACGCTGGATCATCGCTCATGGCGACATCGAATTCGACAATGCCGATAATCCGGCGCGCCTGGTCGGCACCGTTCAGGATATTACCGAGCGCAAGCAAGCGGAGCAGCAACTAACCCGCCAACTCCGGCATCTGAAAATAATGGAGCGCATAACCCGGGTAAGTGCTACGTCCGAGAATCTTGAAGCCCTGCTTGACGGCGTGCTTAAAGAAATCAAATTAATCTTTGATGCCGACCGTGCCTGGTTTTTGTATCCTTGCGACCCCACCGCAAGCGCTTGGACGGTACCGATGGAACGAAGCCATCCCGAATGGCCCGGCGCTTTTGCACGCAATATGAAAATCCCGGTCAACGAAGAAGTCTCAGAACTATTTCAAGCGGCGCTTGAAACTGCCGAAACCTTGCAATACGGCCCCCTGCCAGCGCTTGCCGTTCCGTCCATAGCCGCCGAAGAGTTCTCGGTAAAATCCCAGCTACTCATTGCACTCCGGCCGCAGATCGGCAGTCCCTGGTTGCTCGGTATTCATCATTGTTCGGAAGCGCATATTCACGATTCGGACGATCTCGTGATGTTCACCGAGATTGCCCAACGAGTTACCGAAGCTTTAAGCAGCCTGATTTCGATCAAAAGCCTGCGGGAGAGCGAGGAACATTTCCGCCTGCTTATTCAACAATCGCCCGTCGCTATAGGCATAGCTAATAAGCAAGGCGGAATCGATTTACTGAATGACCGGTTTATCCAAACCTTCGGCTACACGCTTGACGATACGCCAAACTTGGATGCGTGGTGGCCGCTTGCTTATCCCGACAACCATTACCGGGATAAGGTGAAAGAAATTTGGATGGATTCAATGGAAAAAGCCATCCTTGACGGGAAAGAGTTTGAGCCTATGGAATTCAGGGTAACCTGCAAGAACGGCACGATACGCGACATAGTTTTCTATAACGCCATCGTCGGAGAGCGGGTGTTGGTATTTTTCGATGACGTCACCGAGCGCAAGGTCGCCGAAAATACATTACGCAACCGCACCGATGAATTGGCTCTGCAAAATCAAATTCTTCAACAAATTAATCAAGGGCTTGATCTACCCGCCGTATTGAATGAGTTAGTGTGTCAAATTGAAACGCTGCATCCCGATATGCTGTGTTCTATCTTGCTGCAGGACCAAGATAACAAACATTTGCGTCATGGCGCAGCGCCCAGCTTACCGGATTTTTATAATCGAGCCGTTGACGGCTTGACGATTGGCGACGGCGTGGTTTGTTGCGGCACGGCTGCGTATCGCGGCGAGAGTGTCATCGTCGAAGATGTGCAGCATCATCCTTACTGGGAACCGTTTCGCGATCTCGCCAGACTAGCCGATCTGCAAGCCTGCTGGTCGCAACCCATTAAAAATAATCAGGGCTGCGTACTCGGAACTTTCGCCGTCTATCATCGTCTGCCGACACAACCCACGGCTGCCGAAATCGGCCTGATTAGCCATTATGCCGAACTGGCGCAATTGGCGATTGAGCGAAATCAGTCGATGCTGCAAATAGCCGAATCCCTATCAATATTAAAGGCTACCTTGGAATCCACCGGCGAAGCCATTCTGGCTGTGGACCTGAACAATAATTGGCTATTGCATAACCAAAAATTCATTGACTTATGGCAAGTCCCGGACGAAATCATCGCCGCTAAAACAGGTGCTGAAGACGGTAATGCAGAACGGTTATACGGCCCCAATCAAATCAAAGACGCCGAAGCCTTCTCAAATAAAGTAACCGAGTTGTATGCGGCGCCCGAAGCCCATTCTTTCGATATTATCGAATTCAAGGATGGAAAAATCGTTGAGCGCTATTCCATTCCCAAGATAATTAATAACAAAGTAGTCGGCAGGGTGTGGAGTTTTCGCGATGTCACCGAGCAAAAACAGGCCGAAGCGGAGCTGCGCATCGCCGCAACCGCCTTTGAATCGCAAGAAGGCATGTCCATTACCGATGCCAATCAGATTATTCTGAAGATCAACAAGGCGTTTACCCGCATCACCGGCTATAGCCCGGAAGAAGCCGTTGGCAAAACCCATGCCTTGCTTAATTCGGGTCGCCAGGATGCCTACTTCTACAGCGTCTTGCAACACGCCTTAAATCAGGATGGCTACTGGGAGGGCGAAATATGGAATCGGCGCAAAAATGGGGAAACCTATCCTCAATGGCTCAGCATTACCGCCGTTCGCGATGCGAACAGCCAGATCACCAACTATGTTGCCGCTTTCACCGACATCACCAAAGACAAGGAAGCCGAACAAACCATTCACAACCTGGCTTATTACGATCCGCTCACCGCCCTGCCCAATCGCCGCTTGCTATGGGAGCGGTTAAAGCATGGCATCGAAGTCGAGCGACGCGACGGCAAACAATTAGCATTGCTGATGCTTGACCTGGATCGTTTCAAAGCGGTCAATGACAGCATGGGACACTTGGCCGGCGATGAATTGCTGCAACAAGCCGCGGCCCGCATCAAAGCAAGATTACGCGATGTCGATATGGTCGCTCGTTTGGGCGGCGATGAGTTTATCGTCCTGTTGGAAGACATTACTCATCCGGAAGATGCGGCTCGGGTCGCCGAAGCCATTGTCGCCGACTTAAGCAAGCCTTTTCAATTACTTAAAAACAACACCGATCCCGAGCTCAGCCGAAGGGTTAGAATTGGCGCCAGCATCGGCATTAGCTTGTTTCCGCAGCATGGCGACAGCCCTGAAACGTTGATAGATAACGCCGACATTGCCCTCTATCGAGCCAAAGATGAAGGCCGCGGCTGCTTTGCCTATTTTTCCGAAGAGTTCACCATTATCGCCCGTGAGCGTATCGCGCTGGAAACTCGCCTGCGCCGCGCTACCGAACAGCGGGAATTGTGCGTCTATTATCAGGCGCAAATCGACATCGACAGCGGCCTGATCATTGGTGCGGAAGCGTTGGTACGCTGGCATGACCCCACTAACGGACTGATTTCGCCGTCCAACTTTATCCCCATTGCCGAAGAAACCGGCCTGATTGTGGAAATTGGCGCCTGGGTGCTGCGCGAGACCTGCCTGCAAGGCCGACGCTGGATAGATGCCGGTTTGCCGTCGTTAACTTTAGCGGTCAATGTCTCCCCTCATCAGTTCCGCCGCAGCAATATCAGCGCTCTGGTCGCCGAGGTGTTGAGCGAAACCGGCTTTCCGGCCGAGTTATTAGAACTGGAATTAACGGAAAGCGGCTTAATGGAAAACGAGGAAAAGGCCGTCGAAGTGCTCACTAATTTACGCGCCCAAGGCGTTCGTCTTGCCATTGACGACTTCGGCACCGGTTATTCGTCACTGGCCTATCTCAAACGCTTTCCTCTGGATGTGCTGAAAATCGACAAGAGTTTTATCGATGACATTCCCTCGGTGCAAGACGATATGGAAATTACCGCGACGATTGTCGCTATGGGCCATATTTTAGGCTTCAAGGTGCTGGCCGAAGGCGTAGAAACGCTTGAGCAACTGGCATTCCTGCGGGAAAAAGGCTGCGACACCTATCAGGGCTATATCAAAAGCAAACCCTTGCCGGCGGAAGACTTTGCCCGGTTATTGCGCGATCAAACCTAAGCGGCAGTCGGCTATCTAAACAGGTACGAAATCAAGAAAAACAAAACAGTGAAAGATTAATCCCTGAGCCTTAAAATCAAGTTAAAATAACCTCAAGATTATTCTTGATTAGCTAGATGCTTCAGCTAGCGCTAAAAAGTTCGTCATTCTGGCAGGGATGCCGGAATCCAGTCACATGGATGTGAAGCCATGGACGGGTATCGAGCCTAAATCATGCAGCAATGGTATCGGCAAGTTACCGTCCATGGCGCTGGATACCGGCATCCCTGCCGGTATGACGGTGCTGGCTGAAGCATCTAGATAATCAGGAGATATTAAATCGGAGACCATGCAAATTCGGATTTAAAATCAGTTTTTTTGTATTGCCCCTATATAATCATGCCGTGGTCATTGCTTAATCATCAATGCGTACTGCGTTCCATTTAGTTATTTCAATGTAAACCAACCACAAAAGAGAACACATGCTAGTTATCGTTGGATATTTGATCCTCTCTATATCAATCATGGGCGGATTTATGGGGGGCGGTGGACACCCCGGCGTTCTTTTTCAACCCTTTGAATTTATTATCATCATCGGCGCAGCGGTAGGTGCTTTCGTGTGCGGAAACTCCATGTCGGTTATCAAATCCGCCATCAGCCAGGCCACTGCTACTTTAAAAGGCACCAAGTACAATAAAGAATATTACCTTGACCTGCTGCTGTGTTTTTACGCAATTACCACTAAAACACGCAAGGAAGGCCTATTATCGCTGGAAAGTATTATCGACGATCCGAAAAGCAGCCCGGTCTTTACCCCCAGAATTCTCAGCGATCATCATCTGATGGAGTTTATCTGTGACAATCTGCGTTTGATCGTGACCGGCGTTGAGGTTTACGCGCTGGAAGAACTGATGGATCAGGAACTCGAAACCCATCATGAAGAAGCGCACGCGCCGGTCAAAGCCATCCAGAACCTCGCCGACGGCTTACCGGCCTTTGGGATTGTCGCAGCGGTAATGGGCGTTGTGCATACAATGGAGTCAGTCGGCATTCCGCCTTCGGAACTGGGCAAACTGATTGCGGCGGCCCTGGTGGGAACATTTCTGGGCATTTTGCTGGCCTATGGCTTTATCGGCCCTGTCGGCGCGGTAATGGCAGAACGCGTTGAAGCATCGGGCAATGTCTATAAATGCGCCCAGAAAGGCTTGTTATGTTGCGCCAAAGGCGTATCGCCGGCGATGACTGCGGAATATATGCGCACCATGATTGGATCCTCCATGCGTCCCGGCTTTCAGGAATTGGAAGAACAATTAAGAGCGAATAAAGGTTAACTTAAAAAATGTCCGACCAACAACCGATCATCATAAAAAAAATAAAAAAAGGCGGCCATGCTCATCATGGCGGCGCCTGGAAACTGGCCTATGCCGATTTCGTGACCGCCATGATGGCCTTTTTTTTATTGATGTGGCTATTGGGAACAACCACCGAACCGGAACGCAAAGGCATTGCCGAATATTTTCAAGACCCTTTTAAGGCATCCAGGGAAGGAGGATTGGATGTCGGCGATCGAACCAGCATTATTCAAGCAGGGGGCGCAGATATTACTTCACAGGACTTAGGCCAAGTCGACAAGGGCCTGACGCCTGAACCGAAAGAAATTACGCCCGAGGAAATCGAGAAACAGGCCGAGGAAATCGAGAAAGAAAAACTCGAAAATTTAAAAGACAAAATTCAGGCAAAAATAGATGCAACCCCGGAATTAGGCGAATTCAAAGATCAAATTAAACTGGAAATAACCTCCGAAGGCCTGCGCATCCTGATCGTCGATGCGCAAAACAGGCCCATGTATAAACTGGCCAGCGCGGAACCCGAACCTCAAATCAAATTGATCTTAAGAGCGTTGGCGCCGACTATTAACGAATTGCCCAATAAAGTCAGCGTCAATGGACATACTGATGCGCGGCCTTTTCCGACCAATCAAAAAAAATATACCAATTGGGAACTGTCCAGCGACCGGGCCAATGCCGCTCGATATGAACTGAATCAAGGCGGGCTTGCCGAAGAAAAAGTGTTAAGAGTTATCGGATTATCGTCCAGCGTTCCTTACAACCCCACTACCGAACACTTGGACCCGATTAACAGACGAATTTCCATTATCGTTATGAATAAAAAAGCCGAGCAGGAAGTGTTGCAAAACGTGGGCGATAAGCCTGCAGACACTGAACCCGGTACAGTTCAACCGGGCGGAGATCAACCCAGTGCAGATAAACCGGCTGGCGAACCTGGCGGAGATAAACCGGGTGCAGAGATTGAAACGCTAAAGAGTAAATTTTTTGGCTTATGATTGAGCTATCTCTTAGCCGGTTGATTGCGACCGGTTAAATTACATAGCTCAATATCCGGCAAATTGCCAAAGACCTGCTCTACCGTCTTGTTCCGAGTCAATGCCCCCACTACCAGAGGAAGCGGCTCAGCCCAAATTTCCGGAAAGTCTCTTTCCAAGGCATCAACAATGGGGAAAGCCAGCTTTTCTATAGGCGGACTAAACTCAGCAAACACACCCGGCTTATTGCCTCGGGCATCAACGCGATACCAGCCATGTTGCTTAAGATAAACCGCATTCAATCCATGCAGGCAGTAGGGCGGGCCATCCGTCTCAACCGTCAGCCGCTGATAACACAACCCCGCCGGAATGGCATTGGCTCTTAACAGCGCAGCCAACAGATGGCTCTTGGCATAACAGTAACCTGTGCCGTGAATTAATACCTCAGAGGCTTTACAGGTGACAGGATTCATCCGGTAATCCCAGCTGTGTTTAATCGAATCGCGGACGAATTCAAAGCAATGTTTCGCTACGGCCTCATCGGAAAAACAGCCGTCGGCAAGCTCCGCCGCCTTGGCAGCCACCCAAGGATGATTCCAATCGATATACTCGCTACTGTCGAGATAGTGTTCCATGCCCGCTTTCATTTGCGCCCCAGCTGCCGTTCAGGATGTCGAGGCATCCCCTCATCACCTTTCAACCGGCGAAAATGCTCGCGCATTATAACGGCGGTTACAGCGAACGGAGCCGCATGCGCTTTTTGGCAAGTCCGGTAATGACAATGAGCGACAGGCAGGTCGATACTGTCGATTTCATACGCGATGGCCTCGCATAAGCAGCTGTCTTTCATTTTGTTTCCTTGAGACATCCTATTACTTCTTGGGATAAATGTTTATTGATTACAGAAGGCAGGTTCTTAGGCGATTTAATGCGCAGTTGTTTATTAACATTGAACCTGCCGAACACAACTTCAATATCCTTGGCCGTCACTGCAAATTCTTTTGCCAGGAACCGGACCATATGATCGGTTGCCCTGCCCGCTACAGGCGCGGCAGTGACGCTGATTTTGAGCTGCTTGCCTTTAACCTTGCCGATAGCATCCTGTTTGGCGCTGGGCTGGCCGAGAATATTAAGCACTAAGGTTTCATCATCCCAGGCACAGAAAGAATTAATCGCTAGTCCTTTGTTTTTCATAAACTCATGTCGTTGCCTGTTAAAATCATTACTGCACCGAGTCCCGGTTAACCTCAGTATTGGACATAATTGCAGGAAAACGCACGGTCGATTACAACCACGAAAAAGATAGGCCGCTGCTTAAAACGAATCATTGCCCGAAAATATCGTGTTCCCGCCGAAGCGCGTCCATCGTAGCGCGTGCCCTGCGCGCCTTACCACTACCGGCTCATCTGTTACGAACAATGCATAACATCAACAATCTAAAGGACTAGCTCGATTTTCCATAACCAGTGTGTAATGTTCGACAGTTGGAAACGGATCATAGAAGCCCTGTAGGCCGGAATAAGCCGGTTCGAGCGACAGCGAGAACCGGCGTTTCCGGCAAACACCACCCGAACTCGCCGGAAACGCCACCTCGCGCTACGCGCTTGCATGGCCTTATTCCGGCCTACGCCAATTACACCCAATGATTATCCCGAGTCTCCCGCATCAAATACACCGCAAGCAGACTGATAGCCGCCGCCAACGAAACATAGCCGCCGACCCAAGCTAGTCCTCCCTCAGCGACCAGCCGTTGCGCTATATAGGGCGCAAATGAAGCGCCGAGTATGCCGCCTAAGTTGTAGGCCGTTCCCGCACCGGTATAACGTACCTTGGAGGGAAACAGCTCCGGCAGCAAGGCTCCCATCGGTGCGAAAGTGGCTCCCATTAAAAACAGTTCCAAGGACAGGAAGGCGGTAATCATCAACGGCGAACCGCTTTCCAGCATCGGCTTTAACAGAAAACCGGACAGAAATGCGGCGCTTCCGGCGACCAGCAATACGGGTCGCCGTCCGAAACGGTCGCCTAACCATGCCGATAGTGGCGTGGCCGCGGCCATAAACAGCACCGCCACGCACAGCATGCCGAGAAATTGCTGACGCGGGATGTTTAGCGTGGTGGTGCCGTAACTCAAGGAAAACACGGTTGAAATATAGAACAACGCATAGCAGACAACCATCGCCATCGCGCCCAGCACCAACGGGGCGGCATGAGATTTAACTATTTCCTTAAGCGGCAAGCCAACCTGCTGGCGTTGCTGTAACACTTTGGCAAACACCGGGGTTTCGGCCAAGGCCAGACGCACATACAATCCGATCATGACCAGCACCGAACTGGCAACAAACGGGATGCGCCAACCCCAATCTTTAAACTCTTGATCGCTCAGAAAATGCGCCAGCAGCAGAAAACTGCCGGTCGCCAACAGAAATCCCACCGGCGGCCCTAATTGCGGAAACATGCCATACCAACCGCGTTTTCCGGCCGGGGCGTTCTCGGTCGCCAACAGCGCCGCGCCGCCCCATTCTCCGCCCAAGCCGATACCCTGACCGAAACGCAACAGGCACAGCAACGCCGGAGCCCATGCGCCGATTGCATCGTATCCCGGCAACAAGCCGATCAATGTAGTGGAGACGCCCATCACCAGCAGCGATGCGACCAGGGTGGTCTTACGCCCGATGCGATCGCCAAAATGCCCGAACAGCGTCGCGCCCAAAGGCCGGGTCAGGAACGCAACAGCAAAAGTAAGAAAGGCGCTGAGGGCTTGCGTTGTCGGGTTGCCGCCGGGAAAAAATACCGGGCCGATAACCAAGGCCGCCGCCATGCCATAGATATAAAAATCGTAAAATTCGATAGCGGTGCCGATGAAGCTGGCTAAGGCGATACGGGTAACGGAGGGAGCGGTGGTTTTGCTCATGAATGCCTTGGAGGTCCGATGCGGAATGAAAGCACAGCAATTTATTTTAGAAATCGATTACAGCGAATGTACCCGTTCAAGCATTGGGCCGGCGCTACGAAATTGATGAAGGACATGCCGTGCGCGCCAATGGCTAGCAAGATTATTCGGGCATCCGAAAAGGCGCGCACGGCGCGCCCTACATGCATCAGTCCAATTTAATCCAATCTTCCAGCGCCTCGATAATGGCTTTCGCCTGATCTTTGCTGGAAATATTGAACTTCGATTTTTGCTTGTACTCGCCGTTTTGTTTCTGGTATCGGCGAATGGTGTATTTATCGGGGCCGTATTCCTCCTTGGCGCGATTCCAGTCCTGATAACGGTACATGACCGTTGCCCAGGCACCTTTGGTCAGTACTTTTTTGTCCAGTTCCTTGACTGTCTCAATACCGCCATCTTCGTATGTTACGGTCAATTCATCTACAGTTTCAGCCATGTTATCTCCAGGTAATTTTGCAACAGCCGTTCAAGAAAACGGGTGTTCCAGGATAATTGTTTCGTCTCTATCGGGACCGGTTGACAAGATAGCAATCTTAACGCCGACCAGCTGTTCAATTCTCTTGATATAAGCTTTGGCATTGTCAGGCAGCGCATCGAAATCGGTTATGCCGGCCGTTGTACCGGTCCAGCCCGGCATGTCTTCGATAATCGCATGACATTCTTCATACTGATCCGCGCCTAAAGGCGCAGTCTCGGTAACGGTGCCGTTAAGTCTGTAGGCGGTACAAATGCCGACTTTTTCCAGACCGTCAAGCACATCCAGCTTGGTTAAACAAATACCGCTAAGGCTGTTCATTTTTGCGGATTTGCGCATCGCGACCGCATCAAACCAGCCGGTGCGACGCTTGCGACCGGTGGTAGCGCCAACCTCGTGTCCTACCGTGCTCAAGTGATCGCCGTTCGCATCGTGCAGTTCAGTCGGGAAAGGGCCATTGCCTACGCGCGTCGAATAGGCTTTAGTAATACCCAATACATAATCAAGATCCAACGGGCCTATGCCGGTGCCGGTAGCAGCGCCGCCGGCCGTGGTGCTGGATGAGGTCACGTAAGGAAAAGTGCCGTGATCTATATCCAGCAATGCGCCTTGCGCGCCTTCAAATAACAGGTTTTTGCCTTGATCCTGGTATTTGTATAAAACCTCACTGACATCAGTCAGCATCGGCTTGATTTGCTCGCCCAGCTTTAACGCTTCTTCAAGGCCTGTTTGATAATCGATTGGATCAGTATGATAGTAATGGGTCAGCATGAAGTTGTGGTATTCGACCAGTTCCTTAAACCGTTCGGCAAAAACCGCAGGATTTAAAAAGTCTCCGGCGCGCAGACCTCGTCTGGCCGCCTTATCTTCATACGCAGGCCCTATACCGCGACCTGTTGTGCCAATTGCCTTGCTGCCTCGGGCTATTTCACGCGCCTTATCAATAGCCGCATGAACCGGCAATATTAGTGTGCAGGCTTCACTGATCAACAAACGGTTTCTAACCGGAATTCCGGCTTTTTCCAGAAACTCAATTTCTTCGAGCAAAGCATTGGGCGATAAAACCACGCCGTTGCCGATCATGCACTGCACATTCTCCCTGAGTATGCCGGAGGGAATAAGATGCAGAACGGTCTTTTCGCCCTGTATAACCAGCGTGTGTCCCGCATTATGTCCGCCCTGAAAACGGATCACGGCTTCCGCCTGCTCCGTTAACAGATCAACCAGTTTACCTTTTCCTTCGTCACCCCATTGGGTACCGATGACCACGACATTTTTTCCCATAATTATTCCAAGCTTGCTAGGGGTCTAACGACCCAGTTTTGATGATCTTGTTCCAAGACGGATGTACACTTAAGTTCCTCAGCAGTCCCGGTTTGCCCCGGTAGCTGTTGAACGACCGCCAATCCTTCGGCGCGTAAATCCCTGATTTTTTCATGTAGCGTTGCATCGTCCCCATAGGGCGCGAATATCAAGGCTTGCGGTTGTTTTTGGTAAGATGCTTTGCCTAATACCGACAATACTTTCAAGTCGGCGCTAAAGCCGGTTGCGGCACGCGCGCGTCCGAAAATAGCGCCGATATTGTCATAGCGACCGCCTCTGGCAATCTCCCGGCCGACCGACGGCACGAAAGCGGCAAAAACGACGCCGGTGTGATAATGGTAACCGCGCAATTCAGCTAAATCGAAACTGATCGGTAATGATGGAAAACCGGCCGTCAATTTATCCGCAATGGCCTCCAAATTCGCTAAAGCTTCTTTGACTTCGCCATTAGCCGGTAACAGAACCTCTCGGGCTTTAGCGATGGTTTCCTTGCCGCCGTTCAATTGCGGCAGTTTCAGGAACATCGTTTTAAGCGCGTCATCTATGCTGTAAGCTGCCATCAGCTCTTGAAGTTCGGGTCTGGCTTTACGCTGCAACACGTCGAACAACTCGGCTTCCTGGGCATCGGTTAATCCTGACTGTCTTGACAACGCACGATAGATGCCGACATGGCCTAAATCGAGATGCACATTTTGCAGGCCACTCATCGCCAGCATTTCCAGCATCAAACGGATGACTTCGACATCGCTTTCCTTACCGGCATGCCCGTAAAGCTCGGCGCCTATCTGCATAGGGCTTCTGGTTTTCTCGAGCGGATCGCCTTTGGTGTGCAAAATAGTGCCTGTATAACAAAGGCGGGTCGGCCACTCGGCATTAAGATTATGCGCATCGATTCTGGCCACTTGCGGCGTCATATCCGCCCTGACCCCCAACATTTCACCGCTGATCTGATCGGTCAGCTTGAAGGTTTGCAATTCCAGGTCATGACCTGAACCGGTCAACAACGAGTCCAGATAATCTATAAAGGGCGGAATAACTAATTCATAGCCCCAGCAAGCAAATGTATCGAGTATCTTACGGCGCAAGCTTTCAAGATGCTTAGCCTCTTCCGGCAAAATCTCTTCTATGCCGTCGGGCAAAAGCCAAGAGTCTTTTTGTTGCATGTTTTGTATGTCCCACTCAAACAAAACGCCCCGCATGCGGAGCGTTGGTTAAGGATAGTAGGGGCAATCCCTTGTGGTTGCCCTTGATCTGGGCAGGCCGCAAGGCCTGCCCCTACTTTTGTTGTTTAAAATATCTGAAGAAGTCGGAATCCGGATCAAGCACCATCATGCTTGAACTGGTAAAGGTCTTCTTATAGGCATTCAAGCTGCGGTAAAAAGTAAAAAACTCGGCATCTGCGCCGTAAGCTTTAGCATAGATTTCAGCAGATTTTGCATCGCCCTCACCGCGTAGCATTTCCGCATCCCGGAACGCGTTCGCCATGGTAACAACCCGCTGTCTATCGGCATCAGCGCGAATTCTTTCAGCGGCTTCCGCGCCTTGCGAACGGAATTCACGGGCAACCCGCTCACGCTCCGCTTCCATTCTGCGGTACACAGAACTACTGACTTCGTCAGGCAAATCGATGCGCATCACCTGAACATCGATAATTTCCATGCCTAAAGCAGCCGCAAGCGGTTTGGCGTTTTTAATCAATATTTCACGAATAGCCTGACGATCCGTTGAAACCAATTGCTGGATATTTCGCTTGCCGAATTCACCCCGGAAAGCGTCTTTAACGATTTGATCCAGGCGTAAATTAGCCTGATCGACATCACCGGCAACCACCGTATAAAACGTGGTGACATCGCCGATGCGCCATTTGACGAAAGAATCGACAATAACGTTTTTCTTTTCGGCGGTTAAAAAACGTTCCGGCTTGGCTTCCATCGTTTGAATACGCTTATCGAACTTTTTTATATTGTTGATAAACGGCCATTTAAAATGCAGCCCCGCTTCGTAATCGTTCTTTACGATCTCGCCTAAACGGAACTTGATGGCCTTTTCCGTTTCACTGACGGTAAACAAACACATCATGCTGATAAACAGCAATGCGCCCAAACCTACCACTATTTTATTCTGTGTCATTAGCGTCCCCTTGCGTCACGGCCGCGCGTTGAAGTTCGCACAGCCGGCTGTGCCGCTTCAACCGCTGTTTGAGCGGTTTGTTCCGCTGTGCTTTGAGGAACATTGGGTTGTTGAAGCGTAGGCTGATGCTGGATCATTTTGTCTAATGGCAGGTAAAGCATATTATTACTGCCTTTAACATCAACCATCACGGTATTGGTTTCAGCCAATACCGATTCCATGGATTCGATATAAAGACGCTTTCTGGTCACATCAGGCGCTTTGGTATATTCGGTAAGCAGTTTTGAAAAGCGGTTGGATTCACCTTCGGCCTGCGCAATAACCTGTTCTTTATAGCCCTCGGCTTCCTGTATTTTTCTTGCCGCCGCGCCGCGTGCTTTCGGCACCACGTCATTGGAGTAGGCTTCCGCCTCATTGATCAAGCGCTGCTCGTCTTCACGCGCCTTGATGGCGTCTTCAAATGAGTTTTGCACCTGTTCAGGGGGCTGAGCATCCTGAAGGTTAACGCTGGTAACCTGGATGCCGGATTTATAATTATCCATCACATCCTGAATCTCTTTTTTAATCTGGGCCACGATTTCGCTACGGCCCTCGGTCAAAACAAAGTCCATTTTGCTGCTGCCGACCACGCCACGCTGCGCGCTTTCGGTAACCTGCTTCAAGGTGGCCGCAGGATTTACAACGCTAAAGATGAAATCCTTTGCGTCTTTAACTTGATACTGTACCGCCAAACGAACGTCGACGATGTTTTCATCTTTGGTCAACATTAACGCTTCTTTCGGCACCGAACCAAGAGTCTGCTCGGTCCCGCCGCTACGGTAACCGACTTCGATATATCGCTGTTGCTTAACATCAACGACGGTAACAGTCTCTATAGGCGCCGGAAAATGCCAGTTTAAACCCGACTGGGTTGTCGCAACATACTTGCCGAATCGGGTTTCAACGCCATGAGTACCTTCATCGACAATATAAAAGCCGCTTAATCCCCATAACGCTAATGCGCCGACTACGACAAAGCCAAGACTTTTCAGCGGAGGAATACCGGAAGAGTTGTCATCGCCCTCTTTGCCGCCGCCAAAAAAACCGCTTAACTTTTCTTGCAATGACCGTATTGCTTCATCCAGATCGGGCGGACCTTTTTGGTCGCCGCGCCCGCTCCAGGGGTCTTTCTTATCGCCGCCAGGCTCGTTCCAGGACATAACTTTGCTCCATATTGGTTACTTAAACTTACCGATTCATGTTCGACATTCTATCGTAAATATCGGCGAAAGGCGAAAGGTACAAGGCGAAAGGCTGAAAACCCACCACTTTCACCTAGTGTCTTTTACCTTTTGCCTTTTTTAAAGCATTTCTTCAATTTCGACCGATTTCAGCAAACCCAAATACTTCGTATCGATTTCGATGATTAATTCACAGCCGCCCAAATCATCGGTTTTCTCACTGATTATTCTGGCGCATGCAAATAATTTAGACCTTATATCGCCTTGATCAGGCTGCAAGCGACACTTTCTTTTGACTTTTGTATTTGAAAATATTTCCGCCAATGCCTGATAAAGCAGATCGACACCGGCTCCGGTTTCGGCGGACAACCACACCCGAAGCGGATTGCCGACATCATCCCGTTCAATTCGCGGCTGGATGCCGGTCAATAAATCTATTTTATTGAACACTTCAAGCTGCCTGATTTCATTAGCGTTAATATCTTCAAGCACCTGATTGACCTGGTAAACCGTCTCAGCCCTGTCATCACTGCCGGCATCAATCACATGCAGCAATAAATCCGCTTCACTGGCTTCCTGCAACGTGGATTTGAATGCCGCCACCAATTCATGCGGCAAATGTCGTATAAAACCCACCGTGTCGGCCAAAACAATCTCGCTGCTATTGGGTAGCTTGCAGTTGCGCAAGGTCGGGTCCAGCGTGGCAAACAACTGATCCGCCACGTAAATATCGGCACCGGTCAACTTATTAAACAAGGTTGATTTACCGGCATTGGTGTAACCCACCAGGGAAACTGATGGAACTTCGGCTTTTTTCCGTTTGCTGCGCCCTTGATTCCTTTGCTTGTCGACTTTATCCAAACGCTGTTGAATCTGTTTAATACGCAAACCCAATAATCGCCGGTCGGTTTCCAACTGCGTTTCACCCGGCCCGCGAAGCCCGATGCCGCCTTTTTGACGCTCCAAATGCGTCCAACCGCGAACCAGCCGGGTCGACAAATGCTGTAATTGCGCTAATTCAACCTGTAGCTTGCCTTCAAAGGTTTGCGCGCGCTGGGCAAAAATATCAAGAATCAGTCCATTTCTATCGACCACCCGAACGCCCAAAAAGCCCTCAAGATTTCTTTCCTGACTGGGTGAAAGCGGGTGATTAAATAAGACAATATCGGCTTCATAGGTTTCAATAATAGCTTTAAGCTCATCAAGCTTACCTTTGCCGACAAAATATTTTGGATCGGGTTTTTTGCGACTGCCTGTTACCACATAGACAGGATCGGTTCCTGCCGACTTAGCCAACTCTTTTAATTCTAAAAGATCTTCCTGCATGGAGCGAAGTGTCAGATGAACAAGGACGGCTCGTTCACCTGATTCGGGACGATCAAACAACTAAATACCCCATAGGCGTGATGATAAAAAAACTTTTACTTTCCGTGTACATACAACTGCCCGGCAGATTTATCGATTGCAAAGGGTTAATCATTCGTCGCCGGAATCAGTGTCATGCGTCAACTTTACAGCTTTACTCGGCACGATGGTGGATATGGCATGCTTGTAAACCATCTGGCTTGAGGTGTTTTTCAGCATGACCACGTACTGATCAAATGAGTCCACCTTACCCTGTAACTTTATCCCGTTAACAAGGAAAATAGAAACAGGCGTGTGCTCTTTTCTAAGCGCATTTAAAAAATTATCCTGTAAATTTTGACCTTTTGACATCCGATTTCTCCTTATTATTTTAAAACTAATGATTAAGATAACTGCAATTACAAATCAACACAAATCAATACGCCGGTTTCAGAATACTTTTTAGCCTAGGCTGCGCATATCCTGAGCTTTCCTGACGTTACTTTGTAATCATAAAATACAATGGGGGACATTTTTATTAATTCAAGCAGCTTACCCTGTCCATTGATGCAATCTTTGCAACTCTTTTTATCCAACGTTTTGGTGACCGTGTCGACTTTTAAATCCGTTAAACGGCTAAAAATAACCCGCGTTAACTTTCGTCAACAACGGGAATCTTGCCAATTTTAGCTTGCCATATCCTTGGCGCGATTTGATGCACCGAGACTCCCGCAGTATCGACAGCAACCGTAACCGGCATATCCTCAACAACAAACTCGTGAATGGCCTCCATGCCGAGATCCTCAAAAGCGACAATGCGCGACTTACGGATGGCTTTTGAAACCAGATAAGCCGCGCCGCCGACCGCCATTAAATAAACGGCTTTATGCTTTTTGATAGCGGCAATTCCTTCCGGCCCACGCTCGGACTTACCGATCATGCCGAGTAAGCCGGTTTTGTCCAGCATCAGTTCGGTGAACTTATCCATACGCGTTGCCGTGGTCGGACCGGCAGGCCCTACTACCTCGTCGCGAACCGGATCGACCGGCCCCACGTAATAAATGAATTTATTGGTAAAATCGACACTCTCAGGCAAGGCTTCGCCCCGTTCAAAAAGCTCGGCCATGCGTTTGTGCGCCGCGTCTCTTCCGGTCAGCAGAGTGCCGCTAAGTAATAAGGTTTCTCCCGGCTTCCAGCCTTCCAAATCCTGTTGAGTCACGGTATCCAAATTAACCCTGCGGGCAGTGGCACCGGCGTCCCAGGTAATTTCAGGCCAATCTTCCAGGCGCGGCGGCTTGAATTCGGCCGCTCCGCTACCATCCAGAACAAAATGCACATGACGAGTGGCAGCGCAGTTAGGAATAATGGCAACCGGCTTGTTGGCCGCATGGGTCGGATAATCGTTGATTTTAATATCCAGCACCGTGGTCAGACCGCCCAAACCTTGAGCGCCGATACCCAGCGCATTGATTTTGTCGTACAGCTCCAGGCGTAATTCTTCAAGCGCACTGTTAGGACCACGTACGATTAGCGCCTGGATGTCTATCGATCCCATGCATGCCTGCTTTGCCAACAGCATGGCTTTTTCAGCCGTACCGCCTATGCCGATGCCCAAAATGCCGGGCGGACACCAGCCCGCGCCCATGGTAGGAACGACTTTCAACACCCAGTCAACAATACTGTCCGAAGGATTGAGCATCGCAAACTTTGCTTTAGCCTCGGAACCTCCCCCTTTGGCGGCTATTTCGATGTCGAGCGTATCGCCGGGCACGACTTCCATGTGAATCACCGCCGGCGTGTTATCTTTGGTGTTGATGCGCTTACCTGCCGGATCGGCCAGTATCGACGCGCGCAAGACATTATCGGGATGCCGATAAGCGCGCCGAACGCCCTCGTTAATCATATCGGCGACACTCATGTCTGCGTCCCATCGAACATCCATACCGATTTTTAAAAATACCGTAACAATGCCGGTATCCTGGCAAATCGGGCGGTGGCCTTCCGCACACATCCGCGAGTTGATCAAGATTTGCGCCATCGCATCCCTGGCTGCCGGATTCGCTTCTTTTTGGTAGGCCTCATGCATGGCCTTGATAAAGTCCAGCGGATGATAATACGAAATATATTGTAGAGAATCGGCAATGCTTTGAATAAGATCGTCTTGACGAATGATGCTCATCGGGGTTCCCTGCTAGATAGTTGCTAATAACTCAGTTAGCGTATTATATATTACCCGCACGAGTCACTATAAAAACGGATTATTATCCAAGGCGAAACCCGCGGCGTTCTTGTGCCCGCCTCCGCCAAAACTTAAGGCCAAATGACCTACATCGTAATCGCCGATTGAACGGAGCGAGAAAGTCCATTGTTGCTTTCTGCCGTCATACTGATACGTCATCCCAAACGTGCCTGATTTTTCAGCCAACACATGACCAAGATCGCTTGAGAATAATGACGGCGCATTAACGGCCTGCCCGACTCGACCCGCCACCGAAACGCTATGCGCGGATTTGGCGAGCCTTTGCACCATCCTTGCCACACAGTCAACCTGTATGCGACCTACCGCCAACAGTTCCGCCAGATCAAGCGAGCCTATGTCGGCAAAAGCGATAGGCATGCTTTCATACAGCGCCGTTGTTATTTCACGGGTACCGTCCAGCTTGAAGCGCCAGAGATCGCGATCTTCGATATGCAATAGGATTTTAGGCGGTTTCAGGTCGTGGAAAAAATACTGCCAAGCCAAGACGCACCCGCTCCGTGACATATCGAAATTGATCGACAGGTTTTCAGGAACCGGTTGCACCTTAAAAAAACGATCGCATTGTTCCATGGCAGTTATGTGGTGATCGATCAGGATGATCCGGCCTGCTTTCGCCGCGGCATCGACCAATAACTGGGGCGGGTAAGAATAATCCAATATATACAGTATGGCTCCCGCTTCAAAATCGGGAATATCGTCGCCATAGCGAGCCGGAATGAAACGGACTTGATTGCCCAACTTACAAAATGCGCTCCATGCCGCACCTAAGCCATCCAGGCAATCGGCATGATAAATAACTAAGGTTTCATTGATTTCCGGCATGCTCTTAAAAAAATCCCTGCTTACTGAATGGGTCGAGGGCTATTGCCCGCTGTTTGACTGTATTTTACACGACCCGAGTCCTAATCCTAAGCGCACACTCTGATTTTCAGGTATCAATCCCGAAAAAGAACCCGCTTTACAGCCCCACCGCACCCATAGCAGTGAAATGAATTTACAATTAGGAAATCTGCTTTGATATTACCCATCAAGAAACTTGCTTTGACCAGCCCGATGGGCTGAATATTGGACTTAAGCTTGTATTGCAACCGCTGGACCGTTAACTTCGTGCTTAATCGTACTCGATGCGAAACACAGTGGATATTCAGGCGATTGTTATAGCACAGGATTAACCGCGTTTACTTACTTTTCCACTGTTACTCAATGGCAATACTGCTTCGTTACGGCTTAACGGTGTGATTTCTACAGAACCTAAGCCACGGATACCGAGCTCTTTTGCTGCGGCATAGGATAAATCCATATCCCTTTTTCCATGAAAAGAACCTCGGTCATTAATTCGAACAACAACACTGCGATGATTTTGCAGATTGGTCACCTTAGCGTAAGACAGCAGGGGTAGCGTTTTGTGTGCGGCAGTCATCGCATACATGTCATATTTTTGACCGCTGGCCGTTTTCCTGCCGTGAAACTCATTGCCATACCAGGAAACCGTGCTTCGATGATTATCCGACGAATGCTTGGTTTTATGGTTTTTCACCAAAGCATGTTTGGACGCCTTATGAGCTGAGCGATGTTCGGACGCTTCGGCTGTTTGTATGGGGTTAACAAAATAACTGCATATAAAAAAAACAGGAACTGCTAGCATGATTTTATTCATAGGATAGAGCCTTTTTTATTTAAATCCGGCCCGATTCTAACTTAACAAGTCTTAAGCCTAGCTTAAATATACAAAATCAATGCCTTGCAGAAGAAGCGCTTTAAGTAGCACCGCCTTGAAAATTCTTTCACTACTTAAACTCACACCTACTGTATTATTACAAATTTTTTAAGAGCTCAGGAACCCATTATGAATAGCTATGAACAGAGTAAAAAGGCCAGGCGTATCGTTTCGGTGGTTTATATTTTAATAATGGCGGTGGTTATGAGCGGAACCTACCTGTCGCAACAACAAAAAGAAGCGGCGGCTAAAACATCGAAAAACTCACCCGGTTAGACCGTACCGCTTTTAAAACACACGGCCACAGCAACATCACGCAATTAAGATGTTTGAAATAACTTGAGCCAATAGCCGGAGTGCGGGCTTCGCCTGCAAACGCAAGCAAAGCCCGAACTCCGGCTACAAACTTACGCCGTGAGTTGTTCAAATTATTTCATGCTTATTCCTTAGCCTAAAGAATTGCCTACTGTTTCTATTAAAAACCAGCGGGAAAGCCACCTGATCCCAACCTATCTACACCTGTTCTTCGGATAGAGACTGACAACCGGAAGCAATCATTTCCAAAAGCGTACAGGGCTAAATAAAACGTAGCTCACCTACCGCCAAAACCGCACCTGTTAGGTGCCGCCGCACCATTTCAATACATATTAAGCCTATATCTGACCGGCAACACTCCGCGCTATGGGCGCCCCTTCTTTCGGTATAAATATTGCTTTATTTTTGGCGCGACCTAACTATTCGCCGATTTTTCATTTCCTGATACAGGAAGGCAGATGTCTTCATCCCTAATAACTAAAAAATTTAGCCCCACCCTGAGAAAATTATTGCAGGACCGGGAACGCATGCTGAGCACCCTCATGAGCAACCTTAAAGGGATGGTCTATTGTTGCCTGCTGGATGAAAACTGGACCATGGTATTTGTCAGCGATGGTTGCAATAGACTTACCGGCTATGATGCCGAGGATCTGCTTTTTAACCACCGGATTACTTATGAGGCGCTGACCCTCGAGGATGACCGCGCCTGGGTGCGCGATCATATCGAAAGCATCGTAAGGACCGGCGAACACTTCGACCTGGAATACCGCATTACCCACGCCAACGGCACTATCCGCTGGGTGCAGGAAAGCGGAGGCCCGCTGTTCAACGAAATGGGCGAGCTGGAAGCATTAGAAGGCTTCATTCAGGACATTACCCGCCGCAAGCACAGCGAACAACAAGCGTACGAAGCAGAGGAACGCTACCGATCCATTTTTGAAAATGCCATGGAAGGCATCTATCAAACCAGCCCCTCCGGGCAATATCTCAACTTTAATCCTGCGTTGGCCAAGATCTACGGCTATGACTCGGCACACGACCTAATGCGTGGCGTCAGCGATATCCAAAAACAACTTTATGTCGATCCGGGCAAGCGCGCCGAGTTTATCTCCTTGATGAAAGCACATGGATATGTGCATAACTTCGAAGCGCAGGCTTACCGTAAAAATGGCGATATTATCTGGATCACTGAGAACGCACGGGAAATCCGCGACGCCACCGGAAAACTGCTGTTTTATGAAGGCTCAGTGGAAGATATTTCCGAGCGCAAGGACCACGAGCGCCAAATCGAATATCAGGCGACGCACGACAGCCTGACCGGACTGTTGAATCGTACCTTGTTGGCGGATAGGCTTCAGCAGTGCATGAGCCTTGCGGACCGCAATGGCAGCAAGCTGGCAGTGGCCTTCGTCGATCTTGATCAATTCAAATTAATTAACGACAGCATGGGCCACCACGTCGGAGATGAGCTGCTGATAACGATGGCTGGCCGGCTATCGAGCTGCGTGCGCGAATCCGATACCGTGGTGCGGCTAGGCGGAGACGAATTCGTGCTGTTGCTGACCAGCCTGCAAAAGGTCGAGGACATCTCACAGAGCATGCAACGCATTCTTGCCGCAGTGACGACGCCCTGGGTAATAGAGGGACGCGACTTTGTCGTTTCCTGTAGTATCGGCATCGGCATCTATCCTGATGACGGACCGGATCCCAACACGTTACTCAAAAATGCCGATTCGGCAATGTACAAAGCCAAGCAATCGGGTCGCAATAATTTCCAGTTTTATACCAGCGAACTTAACAAGGTATTGACTGAGCGGATGGAGATTGAATATCGCCTGCGCCACGCTATAGAAAACGAAGAGTTTCTACTGCACTACCAACCCAAGGTGGATTTCGCAACCGGCAAGGTATGCGGCGTCGAAGCGCTGATCCGTTGGCAACCGCCGGGCGAAACCATGATACCGCCCTTGAATTTCATTCCGGTAGCCGAAGAAACCGGGCTGATCGAAGAAATTGGCCGCTGGGTGCTGATAAGCGCCTGCCGCAAAGCCGGTGAGCTAAAAAAGCTGATGGGACGCCCCATCCCTGTCGCCGTCAACGTTTCGCCACGGCAGTTCCGGCAAATTGATCTGGTCGATATGGTGGCGTCCGTGCTTAAAAGCACGGCGCTCGATCCGCAATGTCTGGAGCTGGAAATTACCGAAAGCAGTCTGGCCCAAGACCCTGTTAATTTCATCAAGACCTTGCACGACCTCAAGACACTGGGCGTCAAACTGGCGATTGACGATTTCGGCACCGGCTACTCAAGCATGGCTTATCTCAAGGACTTTCCGGTTGACCGGCTTAAGATCGACAAGACCTTTGTCGGCGACCTGGAAACCGAGTCGGCCAATATTGCCATCCTCAAAGCCATCGTCGCACTGGGACACAGTTTGGGCCTAAAGGTCGTGGCGGAAGGAGTGGAAACCGCCTATCAGCAAGCATTCCTGCACGGGATCGGCTGCGATGAATTACAAGGCTACTACTTCAGCAAGCCCTTGCCGGCTGAGGCGTTTGTGGCACTGCTGACTAGCGGCGCGGGCTGACTGGATAACGGGCGTAAGCCGTATTTATCAGTTCAGTGGAATGGAGTTCAAGACATAAACAGTAACTCGAAAAGCGCCTCTCTATGTTGCAAAAGCCAAGACATTGCCCCTTCTTTCCACCAATCAAAATAAAGAACAGTGACTTATGCCTGATGCAGGGCGTACCGTGCGCGCCTCAGAAATCACTGCGTCCTACTACCTTTCGTCGATCACAGTCATTCAGTTAACCGCCTTTTTGCGGCCAATGCGTCGCATTAGTTATTATCTGATGTTACGCATGCTCATAATAAAAAGCGTAGTCCACGAAAAACGCGAAAATAGTTAAAACACATCAGAAGGCCTGCCTATCGGCCTGCTTCTTGCCCAACGCCAGGCCAGAGACTATCGGAATGACGACACATCCCGTAAATACGCGTGTAACACGAAGTTTCACCTCCCTGTGCCTGGGCTCCGGCATAACACACAGGGATGTGGGGAATGCAGATATTGCAGGAGGCGGATTCAACTCCGAAGTGCAATCCTAGTAATCATGCGGCGTCCCTCTCTTTTTCAGGAAAGAATACCTCATGCGGTGTTTTAAAATTGAGCGTTTTTCGAGGGCGATGATTGAGCTTATGCATGACTGCCTCAACATCGTCATCGGTTATGTTCTCAAAACTGCTCC